>PDWI01000747.1_pt1 | contig 52642 bp, 48 predicted proteins | sample 1430891 | NCBI WGS metagenome assembly PDWI01 (sample SAMN01162508, study PRJNA174530) | Oral metagenome, whole genome shotgun sequencing project. | biome: Marine environment; feature: Marine mammal; material: Swab sample of the gingival sulcus; isolation source: swab sample of gingival sulcus... | reverse complement strand
TGGGTTCAAGTCCTACTGCCCCTGTTGGGCGCATAGCTCAGCTGGGAGAGCACCTGCCTTACAAGCAGGGGGTCACAGGTTCGAGCCCTGTTGCGCCCATTATAACATGGCGAAGTAGCTCAGCTGGCTAGAGCATACGGTTCATACCCGTAGTGTCGTGGGTTCGACTCCCGCCTTCGCTATTAGCACCTAAAAGGTGCTTTTTTACTAAATATGCAGTCGTGGCGGAATTGGCATACGCGCTAGACTAAGGATCTAGTCCGGTGTAACTGGGTGCGGGTTCAAGTCCCGCCGACTGCATTAAGCAAAAGCCCAGACTTTGTCTGGGCTTTTGCAATGAAATTTGCCGCCTACGTCGGCAAATGAAATATCACTTCGTGATATGAAATGTGCCTTTGGCACATGAAAGACAAATTTTATTTCATATCGCGCGTTAGCGCGATATTTCATTCGACGCAGTCGAAACATGCCACGCATTAGCATGGTATTTCATTAGGGTTTATTTTTAAAATGTTTTTTTATAATTCAACGGAACCGAATTGCCGAGCCGACGCAGTCGGCGGGTGTTTGCTTGCACAGTCTCTCGCAGTTTTATTCTCTTTGATTTGAAATACTAGATGAAACAATAAAAAAGCTGGCGACGCAGCTGAAAATACGGTGTATTTTCAACTTAGCATGTTCGGGTCAGGGCGTTAGGCCACAGGCGCGCAGCGCCTTTTTATCGTTTAACAATTCAACAGTTCAACAGTTCAATAGTAGCATCATAATTGCCGAGCCGATGAAATCAGCGGGTGTTTACTCGCATAGTCTCTCGCAGTTTTATTAAGGTATTCTTTTTCAATTGTATTACTAAAACTTTTATGAACATGGCTTCTTATGCGTATAATCATATTTAAACTACTTATTAACTTGCGCATAATCCTGTTTTTGTGTTTTTTAAAACTTGCGCATAATTGTTTTTCAGATTATAATATTAATATAGAAAAAAGAATAAGAAACTAGACTAAGAACATCACAAGCTGGAGTAAATAATGATTTTTAAGAGAAAAATATATAATAAACTGTTAGATAGGAAAATAGAAAATCAAGGGAAAAAGGCAATTCTAATTGAAGGCGCGAGGCGAATCGGCAAATCGACAATATGCGAGGAATTTGCCAAAAATGAATATCGTTCGTACATTATAATTGATTTTGCAAAAACATCAAATGATGTTAAGGATTTTTTTGCCAATTATTTAAATGATCTCGACACGTTTTTTATGCTTTTATCAACTTATTATGGTGTTCAACTATATGAAAGAGACACACTTTTTATTTTTGATGAAGTTCAAATGTATCCTCCGGCAAGAGCTGCCATAAAGTATTTGGTTGCCGACGAGCGCTATGATTTTATAGAAACTGGCTCTTTAATCTCTATTAAAGAAAATGTGAAAAATATCGTTATTCCATCAGAAGAGCGGCATATTAAAATGTATCCACTCGATTTTGAAGAATTTCTGTGGGCGCTTTCAGAAGAGCCAATTATTGAGTATATGAAAACCTGTTTTATTGAAAGAAAAGCATTAGAAAAAAGTGTTCATCGAAAAGCAATGCTCTTATTTAAGCAGTATATGCTAGTTGGTGGAATGCCAAAAGTACTGTCTGTTTTTATAGAGTCAAATAAATCTTTTGTTAAAGCAGATAGAGAAAAACGTGATATTTTGAGCCTGTATAGAAGTGATATAATGAAAATAAGCGCAAGATATAAAAGTAAAGTTCTTGCAATATATGACCAAATTCCAGGATTGTTATCAAAACATGAAAAGCGGATTGTATTTAAAGATATTCAGCCAGGTTCGTATGCTGAACAATATGAAGAAACTTTTTTTTGGCTGGCTGATTCAATGATTGCCAATGAATGTTTCTTGACGAATGATCCAAATATTGGGTTATCATTAAATGAAACGAGGGCTTATATTAAATGTTATTTAAGCGACACGGGACTTTTACTCAGTCATGCATTTTCTGAAAATGAATTGATAGAAACGGCAGTTTATAAACAAATTTTAGCAGGTAAATTGTCAATTAATCAAGGTATGTTATATGAAAATTTGATAGCACAAATGTTAGTTGCTAATGGTCATAAGCTTTATTTTTATACCAATTACAACACTCAGAAACACAGAAATGATATTGAAATTGACTTTTTGATTTCCAATAACAGCAAGCAGAAATATAAAATTTTTCCCATCGAAGTAAAATCAGGCAAGAGATATCAAATAAAATCACTTTTACGATTTGAAGAGAAATATAAATCTAGGATTGGAACTTGCTATATTATTCATCCTAAGAATTTAGAGATTGTTGAAAATATAGTGAGTATTCCTCCGTATATGACAATGTTTCTATAATTGCTAGTGCTAATTTAGCAAGATAGTCGGTGATTTGAGGGCTCAAAAAAGACAGGGACTTGGATTATTTGCAAAAAATTCTGATGTTTTATAAGTGAAGCTCTTAAAAATTAATGTTAGCCTTTTTGTTCGGACGTAGAAAAAAGCTTCAAACGATGAATTGTTTGAAGCTTTTTCAGTGAAATAGGATTCGCATAGGAATAAAAAATTAATTACCCCTTGACACTAGGCGAACATAGGACTATAATACTAATAAATGGATTGCAATAAGAATAAAGCACTATAAGAAGCATATAAATAAAAAGCAATCCTTTTTACTCCTTTATGATTTGATAGTATGAATGATTAACGAGGGTGCGACCTATCAATTATTGACTATTAACTAAAAAAAGCCATCTGGATATTGTCGACAAAGTCGACACTTTCAAAAAGTTGAAAGGCTTTTTTTATTTTGTTTTTCTGTATAAATTGTAAGAATAAATTGTGGGCGCTAAAACGATAACAGTAAGAATTATTAACAAAGAGGTGATGTAAACAGAACCTCGTGAAAATAACTGGATAAATATCATTATTAATCCTCCTGAAAACCATATTGGACCAGCAAACCGATGCGTTTTTTCCCAGTTATTAGGGTCATCAAGAGTCCAGGGTAGTCTTATGCCAAAAGTGTAATTTTGTTTTATCTTAGGCATGTAATTCCCAATTATTAAGAAGGTAAATCCGGGAATCATGGCAGCGATTATATTTATATTTACATTAACATTAATCGCTTTTAAATAAGATATTGTTGATAGAACAACTGACATTATCGGTATAATCCAATAAAAAATATGAACTATTTTATCTTTGTTGCTCTTTCTTTTTGGATCTAAATTAGTAATTAAAATCATAAGTGAGTTAAATAATGCCATAAAAATTGGGAAAAAGAAAACAAAAACATATTTTTGGGTATAACCGTTAATTTTCCCATGATAATCAAAATGAGTAGGTATCATATCAGGGAGTTTAGGATAAAGGATAACACCCATTATGATTGGGAGTAGACTAACAAAAGTAGTTACAATAATTATTTTCTTATCGATTTTATTCATCTTTATTACCTCCTAAATAACTAGCTAAAAAACTCATCATATCTTCTACGACAGATGTATTAATACGGTAGTATATATAATTTTTATATTTTCTTTCACTTATCAAATCACATTGTTTAAGTTTACTCAGATGGTGAGATATAGTTGCTCCTGTTAAAGAAAAATGGTCGGATATCTCAGTTGCTGTTAGCTCACCTTTCCTAAGTAGCTTTAATATATCAGCACGAATAGGATTTGACATAGCTTTGAAGCTTTCATTAAAACGAATTGTAATCACCTACAATCTATTTAGACATTTATCTAAATAGATTGTAGCATAAAGGTAGTTCAAGAGCAATTAAATATGCATATTTTTTAAATGGATAAAGTTATGTATTTCGTATAATGAATAATTTGATATATAATGTAAGGATATAAGGGTAAATCAATATCATAAAAAAGAAAAAGGTTAAAAGTTTTATGGAAACATATTTTTTAAATAATGAAGTCTGGTATGGTGGTGCTACTAAACTAGGAGTGAAGATGCCTATTAAGGATACGGATATATTAGAGGTTGACTTGACGATTAATCGTACTCCGAATCAGGCTACATCACTTTTTTTGTCTAATAAGGGAAGATATATTTTTTCAGAAAGAGGATTCAAGATTAGCTTTATAAGTGGTGTGATTACTTTTGATGATAGTGCAACACTTTACGAAGGGTTTGATAATCTTAAAGGCGCATTTAAAGAGGCTATGAGGCATTATGAGCAGCTAGGAACTCCTTCCTTAGATATGTTTAAAAGGCCTATTTATAACACGTGGATCGAATTAACCTTTTTCCAGAATCAAAAAGATATATTGACATACGCTAGAAGTATTATACAAAATGGGCTTTTACCAGGTACGCTTATGATTGACGACGGTTGGTCAAACAATTACGGTGACTGGAAGTTTAACAAGGCAAATTTTGAAGATGCTGAGTCTATGATTAAAGAGTTACACGATTTAGGCTTTAAGATTATGTTATGGCTATGTCCTTTTGTATCTTCAGATACGGTGGTATTTAGAGAATTATCTGACAGGGGTTTTCTAATTAAAAATAATGACGGAAGTACATACATAACAAATTGGTGGAATGGCTACTCAGCCGTTCTTGATTTTGAAATACCGGCAGTAAGGGATTGGTTTAAAGCACAGCTAGACTATCTTTTGGGGCTTGGTATTGACGGCTTTAAGTTTGATGCAGGTGATAGTATATATTATGCTTCGGATAGTAAAAGCGGCAAAGAAAATTATCATTCTAAGCTTTGGGCGTCTATTTGCTCTGATTACCAGTACAACGAGCTTAGGGTTTGCATTAACGAAGTAGGAAAACCACTTCTCCAAAGACTATGCGATAAGAATAATAGATGGGAGGATAACGGAGTTGATTCCTTGATACCAGACTCTTTACTTGCCGGACTAATAGGTTATCCTTACACATGTCCGGATATGATTGGCGGCGGAGAATATCTTGATTTTAAAGACGAGTTAGATGATATGTATAGTGAATTGCTGTTATGTCATGCAAGTATAGCAGCACTTTTGCCGGCGATGCAGTTTTCTTTAGGCCCATGGAGAGTTTTAAGTGAAAAGGGCTTAGAACGGTTAAGAAACATTATTTCTATTAGGGAAGAATATATGAATGATATCATAAGGCTTGTTTTAGAAGCTGGAAAAACTGGTGAGCCTATAGTTCGATATATGGAATATGAATTTCCTGGTCAGGGAATGGAAAAAATAATTGACCAGTACATGCTAGGAAGCGACATACTAGTAGCTCCGATATATAAAAAAGGCATTGATAAAAGAATTGTAAAACTACCAAAGGGGAATTGGCTCTTAAATGAGAGAGAAATACCTGGCGATACAGAAGTATTGATTGCAGCAGAAAAGGGAACAATTATATTGAGAAAAATTAATACTATATGATTTTACATATAGATGAGGTGTTTTATTATTAATAATCACCATAATAAATGATAATGATAGTCATTATTGACGTATAATGACTATTTTTTTATTATTTTTTTACATATTTTGACTTTGTTAAATAATTGCTTGATACTATATATAGTTGGTGATATAATTATAACACACTATATATTGTGTTTGCGTTCTTATTAAGGAGGAAATATGAAAAGTGTAAGAAAAAGAAACGGAACGGTGGTTCCTTTTAATAAAATGAAAATATCTAGAGCTATATTTAAGGCGGCAAAAGCTTGCGGTGGAGATGATTTTGATCTTGCTCTAAAGTTAACGGAAGATGTTATCGTTTTGATTGAGGATAAGGGAGAAATAATTGACATAGAAGAAATACAGGACGCGGTTGAGAAGGCACTAATAGAAGATGGGCATGCTAAGACGGCGAAAAAGTACATTTTGTATCGACAACAAAGAAAGGAGGCTAGACAGTTAAATGCTCTTACGGGAGCTACTGTTAGTCTTATGAATAACTATCTTAACGAGACCGATTGGCAAGTAAAGGAGAATGCAAACGCAGCTGATAGGTCCGTTATGGCGCTTTATAATTATACTAGAGAAGAGTTTGTGAAATTATATTGGTTAAGTGAGATATACCCAGTAGAAGTTGCAAACGCTCATGAGAAAGGGGATATGCATATACATGATCTCGGGTTCTTATCTCCTTATTGTTGTGGCTGGGATCTTTACCAACTTATTACCGATGGATTTAAAGGCGAAAGGCAGTCCAGCGGTCCTGCCAGTCATTTTAGTACCATATTAGGTCAGATTGCTAATTCTATTTTTGCAACTCAGCTTGAAAATGCTGGTGCACAGGCATTTAGTTCATTTGATACTTACCTAGCACCGTTTGTACACTATGACAAATTATCCTATAAAGAGCTTAAGAGATATCTTAAATCCTTTATTTTTGAAGTTAATATGCCGATGAGGGTCGGTGGACAAGCACCGTTTTCTAATCTTACTTTTGATCTATTCTGTCCTAATTCGCTGAAGGATACCGCAGTAGTAATAGGTGGGCAGATGATGGATAAAAGTTATGGTGACTTTAATAAAGAGATTGCCATGATAAATAAGGCTTTTGTAGAATGTATGAAAGAAGGGGATAGTGAAGGAAGACTATTTACGTTCCCTATTCCGACGCTAAATGTAACCGATGATTTTGATTGGGATAATGATGTTATAAAAGAATGGATGAAGCTTACGGTGAAATTTGGTGTTCCTTACTTTGCGAATTTCGTTAACTCGGATTTATCACCTGATGATGCAAGGTCGATGTGTTGTAGGCTTAGATTGGATAATAGAGAGCTTAGAAAAAGAGGCGGAGGACTATTCGGTTCAAATCCATTAACAGGTAGTATAGGAGTAGTTACTGTCAATTTACCTAGAATAGGGTACCTAGCTGAAGATGAAAAAGACTTTTTTAAGCGCCTTGACAGTATTGTTGACATAGCTTCTTCATCGTTAGAAATAAAGAGAAAAGAAATAGAAAGATGGACCGAAGACGGACTTTACCCATACTGTAGAATATATCTAAAGAAGATTAAAGAAAGGTCAAATCAGTACTGGTCTAATCATTTCTCAACAATAGGTCTTGTCGGGATGAATGAAGCGCTTATGAATTTTATGGGTAAAGATATTGGGACAGCTGAAGGTGTAAAATTCGCCAATAAGATTATGGACTTTCTAAGAGACAAACTCGCAAGGGTTCAAGAAGAGACGGGAAATATGTATAACCTGGAAGCGACACCTGCGGAGTCAACAGCATATAGGCTTGCTCTTAAAGATAAAAAACAGTTCCTTGATATTTACACTCAAGGGACAAACGAGACCCCTTATTATACAAACTCATCACTACTACCACCTATGTATTCAGATGATCTATTTGAAGTGGTAGAACTTCAAGACGAATTACAGTCTAAGTATACAGGTGGGACAGTGCTACACCTTTATACCGCAGATAAGATAGAAGATGATAAGGTAATTAGTGATCTTATCGACAAGATATTTAGGAATAATAAACTTCCTTATGTATCGTATACGCCTACGTTTTCACATTGCCATAATCATGGATATATAAGAGGTGAACATTTTCACTGTCCTGAATGTGGCGAAGAAACGCTGGTTTACTCTCGTGTAACGGGATACTATAGACCAGTTGAAGCGTATAACATGGGTAAAAAGCAGGAATACAAGGATAGAGTGAAGTTTAAAATATAATGCTAATAAGTAGTTACAATAAATGTTCATTTATTGACTACCCAGGATATATAAGTTCCGTCATATTTACGGCTGGATGCGATATGAACTGCCCTTACTGTCACAATAAAGAGTTGCTCAGTAGGGGCAAAGATATTCTCGGTGAGATACTAGAACATTTAAAAAAAAGGAAAAACTTTTTAGAAGGTGTCGTAATATGTGGTGGTGAGCCTACCATACATAGGGACCTACCCGAAGTGATATCAACAATAAAGAAACTAGACTACAGGGTAAAACTAGACACCAACGGCAACAATCCCGAGTTGATAGAGCTTCTTGTAAAAGAAAGACTTATCGACTACATTGCTATGGATATAAAAGCGGTGCCTGAAAAGTATTTTAGCATGACAGGAGTTACCTATGAGAACATCGAAAAAAGTGTAGAAATAGTAAGAGGTTTTGGAGACTACGAATTTAGAACTACCGTTTATCCGCTTATAACGTTGGAAGAACTTGATAGGATATGTATAGCTCATCAAAATGATAATTACTATTTACAACAGTATAGGCCAAACAGTGAAAAAGATTTAGTGCCATATGCCAACAGTGTTCTTAGAAAGTTCAAAGAAAAGTATGGTATTAAAGCAAGAGGCATATAAAGTATTTTTATTTGACATAAAAAGTAAAGTAATACTATACTAAATAGAGCAATTAAAGAAATATTACTATATGAAAAAAGTTATAAAAATACTTACCTTAAGCTTTATTGTAATAGCAATAACGTCTTGCAGTGTAATTACAGGTAAAAATCAAATTAAAGAAGAAGATGAAAGATCGGTTCAGTTTTTTGCCATGGACACCTTTATGGATATCACATTTACTGGTGGAGATGATGAATTAATGAAACAGATTGAAAGTCGTGTCAATGAATTAGACTCACTACTGTCTACGACTGATTCTGGGAGCGAGATATATAAAGTCAACGAGAACTCTACGGGTAAAATATCCCCAACTACAAAGGATTTACTTGAAAAAGCCCTTGTACTTTGTGAAGAGACAGGTGGACTTCTTGACATATCCATTTATCCTATTGTAAAGCTCTGGGGTTTCACCACTGGTAGCTACACAGTTCCAAATGAAGAAGAAATAATGGAAACTTTAGAAAAAGTTGATTATAGGAATATTACAATAGGTGATGAACGTGTTACTATCAAACAAAACATGCAAATAGATCTTGGAAGCCTAGCTAAAGGATACGCAGGAGACGAGATAATATCTACACTCAAGGCTGCGGAGGTAAAGTCTGCCATATTAAATCTAGGTGGTAATGTACAGACCGTTGGGACAAGACCAGATGGTAAAGACTGGAAGATAGGTATAAGAGATCCTTTTACCAAGGACGTTATTGCCGTGGTAGAAGTAAACGGTAAGTGCGTTGTAACATCTGGCGGATACGAAAGATATTTCACCGATGATGATGGCAAAAAGTACGGACACATAATGGATCCAAGGACGGGATATCCAGTTAGTAATAATTTAGTATCTGTTTCTATTGTAGGGGAGTCAGGTCTTTATTCAGACGCTCTTTCTACAAGTCTTTACGTACTCGGTTTTGATGAGGCGGTAAATTATTGGAAAGAGAAAAAAGACTTTGAAGCCATCATTATAACAGAGGAAAAAGAAGTCTATATAACCCCCAATCTAGAGAGTAAATTCAACATAATTGATCCGACCGGAAAAAGTACGCTTAAGATAATTAAGTGATAGGAAATAATTTAAACCCTTTACCAATTTCATATATTTTGTACAGCAAATAAGAAGAAACTTTTTTATGTGCGCAGTATTATATGAGCATGGAGGAAATAATGAACCAAATAGAGGCATTTAATGATACGCTTGAATATTTTGAAAGGACACTAGGTAGTGAAATAGATGAAAGGCAAGTGCTTTTCCTGTCAGGGTATTCATATCCGTTATTCGCTAGAGTTTTTTCTATAATGCTAAATATGACGTTAAGTGATTATTTAAGATATAGAAAACTAACTAGAGCAGCAATAGAGCTTTCAAGCTCAGACGAAAAAATAGTGGATATAGCGATGAAATACGGCTATGAATCGCATAATTCATTTACGACAGCATTTAAGAAATTTCATAATGTAACACCAAGCGATGTTAGAAAAGGCCACAAGTACAAAGTATTTTCTCCCGTACATTTCACACTAAATATTGAAGGAGGTAATAAGGTGGATATTAAAATTGAAAAAAAGAAAGCGTTTGCTATTGCAGGTATTAGCATGAAGTCAAACAAACAGGAAGACTTTCCTAAGTTATGGGGGGCGTTAATCGAAGGGAAAGGAATGGATTTCTTACGCCGCATTGGCAATGGTCAAAGCTATGGTGCTTGCTTTGACTTTAAAGATAAGGAAGATTTTTCTTATATGGCTGGATTTGATGTAACGAATGAAGAACTAGCTAGGTCTAAAGGGTTAGAAATACTCGAAGTTCTAGAAGCAGACTACGCCATTATTCCATTAAAAGGAAAAGTGCCAGATTGTATTCACAGGGGCTGGAAATATGTAGTTGGAACATTTTTACCAGAGAATGAGTTAAAGCATGCAGGAGCGCCTGATTTTGAGGTATATGGCAACGGAGATATGACAAGTGATGACTATGAAATGCATCTGTGGGTTCCAGTAGAAAAGGCATAAGAGTGCGATAGGTAGGTATGCGCATTAGATGAGATCTACGACACATAAGGAAGCCTATGTACAGCATGTATTTTCTCAGTTTATTGAAACGCGTCCACTGGAAGGCGTTTGGCTATTGTCGACTTTGTCGACCTTTCGGCGCAGTTAGTTGTTCCGATTTTTTTGTTTTTATTTGCTTGTTAACTATAAAACTATTTAGCGTTTTTGCCGATAAAGTAGTATGAGGTTATTAGAAAAGGTAGTTATTATGCGAAAAGATAGGTATAAAGAGGAGATAAATACTGACTTGCTTCAGAAAAAGTTATGGGAGCAAGGTGACCTTGACGCTTTTATTGAAGAAAATCATGTTCATTTTGTAGAAGGAGGATTAAGAGATTTATTAAGCAAAATGATAAAAGAACGTGGTTTGTCGATTAAAGATGTTATATCAGGTACATACATAGATGATTCGTACTTATATCAAATTTTTCGCGGAGTGAGAGAACCAAGTAGAGATAAGCTTATTCAGATTGGAATATTTTTAGAACTATCAATGATTGATATGAATAGATTACTAAAAGTAGGAAGAAGAACGCCTCTCTATGTAAAAAATATAAGAGATGTCGTTATAATACATGGTATTAATAAGGGGTATTCGATAGAGGAAATTGATTCTTCACTAATAGAAAAGAGCATGGCGACAATAACTGACTAAATATGTTGCCTGCAAAATAGGTCTTCTCACGGTAAAAATGTCATTGTGAAAAGGACGAAAGTAATTCAAATATAATAGATTCTCAGTAGTTGTACTGAGATTTTTTTTGCGTTTTTTTAAAAAGTCTACTAATAGTAGACCAAATAAGAAACATGAGGTGATATACTTCTTTTGGAAGGGAGTATATATGTATAATGTCGTATACAGTTGCACAAATATTGGTGTAGAAGGATTTGTTATTGAAGTAGAAGTTGATATGTCCAAGGGATTTCCCGGTATGGATATAGTAGGGCTACCTAATAATTCGGTGAAAGAGGCGGTTAATAGAGTTAGGTCTGCTATTATTAATAGTGATATTAAGTATGTAAAGCAAAGGTATACGGTAAATCTGGCACCAGCTGAACTGAAGAAAGAGGGGGCGAGTTTTGACCTACCTATTGCAATAGGCGTTTTACTTTGTTCGGATGTAATAATGAATAAGGACTTATCAAAAGTAGTTATAATAGGGGAACTGTCTCTAAATGGGAAAGTCAAGGCTGTTTCTGGCATTCTACCTATGATTTATGAAGCTAAAAAAAGGGGGTTTAAGCAGTGTATAGTGCCAAAAGATAACGCAACTGAGGCAGCTTTAGTTCAGGGTATTTCAGTTTATGGAATGAGAGATATTGGCGAAATAGTAAGATTTTTAAACGGGGAAATAGATTATGAAGCCACAAAATTAGAGTTAGAAAGGTATTTTAGTAGCCAAGCAAAGGATATAAGGGACTACGCCGATGTAAGAGGACAGTACAATGTAAAAAGAGCACTTGAAATAGCGGCTTCGGGAATGCATGGAGCGTTAATAATTGGTTCGCCGGGTTCGGGGAAGACGATGATGGCTAAGCGACTACCTTCTATTTTGCCGAAATTAACTCTTGATGAAAGCATAGAGATTACCAAGATTTATTCAGTAAGTGGAAAAGTAAGTAAAGAAACACCACTTATTACGGAAAGGCCATTTAGAAGTCCGCATCATACGATTTCAAGCATAGCCTTAACCGGTGGAGGTTCTATCCCAAGACCAGGAGAGATATCCCTAGCACATAATGGTATTTTATTCTTAGATGAACTGCCAGAATTTAAAAAGAATGCTCTTGAGATACTAAGACAACCGCTGGAAGAGGGAGAGGTAACTATTTCAAGGGTTAGCGCTACAACAAACTATCCCTCGAAGTTTATGCTTATTTGTTCCATGAATCCATGTCCTTGCGGTCACTACCCAGATTATGAAAAATGTACTTGTAGTAACTATCAGATAAAAAAGTATCTAAGTAAAATATCTGGTCCGCTACTTGATAGAATAGACATTCATGTAGAGGCGGGCAAAGTTACATTTGATGACCTTAGGAGCAAAAAGAAAGAAGAAAGGTCAAGGGATATACTAATAAGGGTTTTAAAGGCTCACGACATACAAAAGAATAGATTTAGGGGGACTAATTATAGATACAATTCTTCAATGGATACTAAAGCCATAGAAAAGTACTGTCTTATCAATGATTCATCTAGAAGAATGTTGAAATTTGCCTTCGAAAAAATGGGGTTAAGTGCAAGAGCGTATACTAGGGTATTAAAGGTAGCTAGGACGATTGCTGACTTAGAGGGTTCACAAACAATACTTGAAAAACACATAGCGGAGTCGATAAAATATAGAACGCTAGATAGAAAGTACTTTGAAAGATGATTGAAAAAAGAGATTACTGGCTGTGGCTTACTACTATACCAGGGATAACTAAAAAAGATGTATCAAAACTACTATCATATAACTATACGCCATACTTACTCTTTCGGGAAAAGAGCAGTATCGTAAAAGATCTATTTCGCAACATAAAAAGGGTAAACGTTAAATACCGGGATTTTATAAACTCAAGACATATAGAGTCATTAGAAACGTATAAAAAGTCTCTTGAAAAACTTGGAATAGATTATATTACTATTGATGATGAGGATTATTTTAGTAAACTCCATGATCTCTACGACAAAGTTTACGTTCTTTATTTTATAGGAAGGTTACCTAAAAATAAAATAAATATATCAATAGTAGGAGCGAGAAAATGCACTCATTATGGTAGAAGTGTTGCCAAAAAGTTTGCGAGAGAACTAGCTAGTAAAGGCGTAAATATAATTAGCGGTCTTGCTTTAGGAGTTGATAGCGCGGCTCATTTAGGTGCTCTTGAAGCGGGAGGATGTACAAGCGCTGTGTTAGGAAATTCTCTTGACATATGTTATCCGGCAGAAAACAAAAATCTCATGAAAAAAATTGCTAGGAATGGCGTTTTATTTTCAGAATATCCCTTAAAGACAACACCAACGAGATATACCTTTCCTCTCAGAAACCGAATAATAAGCGCATTAAGTGATGGTATATTGCTAGTTGAAGCCCGAAAGAAAAGTGGCTCATTAATAACCCTTAATCACGGATTAGATATAGGTAGAGACATATTTGTAGCGCCACTAGATATACTCGGGAAGAGTAATGAAGGAGGCAATCAAGCAATAAGAGATGGCGCCAAGGTAGTTTTTAACGTAGAGGATATATTAGAAGAGTACTACAGCGTAGTTTCTAATAAGATAACGACTACAACTAATCAGTTTCAAGAGCTAGAAGAAGATGAAAGGATAGTATTTTCATGCATCAACTATAATCCCCTAAACGTAGAAGAAATAATTGTAAAAACAGGATTAAGCGTACAAAAAGTACAATATTTACTTCTAAAGCTTGAAATGAAAAGACTTATAGTTAGTTTGCCGAACAATAGATACTCGTTGGAAGTTTAGCAAGGGTTTATAAAAAAAAATTAATATATAAAATCGACAATATCAGACACCGTAAAATGGATAAGCTTCAAGTAACAAGGGAAAATGCCAAGCGCAGTGTACATAGATGGTAGCAAAGTATCGCATTTGTTTCGAAAACACATAGGGAATTTCCATTTATAATAATCTGAGATATATTAAACTATAAGAAGCTTCTTTTTATCAGTAATATATAAAAGCACGAACTACTTAAACAAAATTTGTGGTAGTTTTGCAGTTGCGTTTTTAAATGGATGGTATCTCATTGGTAAATCAAATGACCACCATTTCTTCATAATATTTTTTTGATGGGAAAAGGTCTTAAAAGTTTCATAACCATGATACGCGCTCATACCACTGTTTCCGACGCCTCCAAATTGTTGGTTGGATGATGATAGGTGGAGTATTGTGTCATTTATACACCCACCGCCATAACTAATTTTTTTAATTATATTTTTTTCTAAAGCGCTGTTTTTGGTAAACAAATATAGGGCAAGTGGTTTTGGTCTTTCGTTTACAAAGGATATTACTTCATCCTCACTTTTCCAAGTGATAAGTGGGAGAATGGTTCCGAAGATTTCTTCACGCATAAGGGGGCTATCTAGTTTCATATTTTCAATTAGAGTAAATGATATTTGTCTAGTTTCGTCGTCAGTTTTTCCACCAAACAATATGTTACCCTCTGACATATAACTTTTTAGTCTATTATAATGTCTTGAGTTGATAATTTTCGGGAATACCTCTTTTAAATAATCTTTGTTTGGAATCATCTTTTTATAGGTAGTCTTAAGTGCTTCAACGAAATCATCCTTTATGTCTTCGTGTACAAGAAGATAGTCTGGTGCTACACAGGTTTGACCGGAATTAAGTAGTTTTCCGAATAGTATACGCTTTGCTGTTTTATTGATATCAGCCGTTTTATCCACGATACATGGCGATTTTCCGCCCAGTTCTAAAGTTACCGGAGTAAGATTTTCTGCGGCCTTTTGCATAACTATTTTACCAACAACAGGGCTACCAGTAAAAAAGATGTAGTCGAATCTTTGTTCTAATAAGTCTTTGTTTTCTTCTCGACCACCTCTAACGACAGTTATGTAGTTGCTTTCAAAAGCCTCACTGATAATTTTGTCTATTATTTTAGATGTATGTTTACTATAGGCTGATGGCTTTACCACTATACAATTTCCTGCTGCGATTGCACCTATCAGCGGAATCATGGTTAGCTGAAAGGGGTAGTTCCAAGGGGACATTATTAGGACGACGCCATACGGGTCGCTATAAAGCTTTGCAGAGGCAGGAATCTGTGTTAAAGATACTTTTCTTAGTTTAGGCCTCATCCACCTGCGCAAATGTTTAATAGCATGCCTAAGTTCACCGATAACTTGTCCCATTTCAGTAAAATTGGACTCATAAGCCGATTTGTTTAAATCTTTTTTTAGGGCACTATAAATGTCTGATTCGTGTTTAAGAATAGAGGACTCTAATCGTCTTAGCATTAATAGTCTATATTTATAATCCAGTGTCTTGTGAGAACTGTAAAATAACCTAAGTTCATTAATTTTGTCCTTTATGTTGTTATTCATATGGATAGACTCCTTTTAACCATATCCATCATCGAGTCAATTATCGCTTCATCACTTGCTGATTTTTCAGCGCCAACATACTGAATTAGCCGCTCTTTATGGTATGGGTTAGCAATTGCTAATTCATGCATTACGATTATGTTATCAAGGTAGAGTGCAGCAAAATCGATGTCTATTGATGGTCTAACTTCACCCATTTCTATACCACGTTTTAGTAACTGTTTATAAAAAGCTATAAAGTCACGTTCTACTTCTGCAGTGAGTTCGCGCGATATTTCGTTAAGGGAATGCGTTGATAAACTATGATAGAGTGAAACGTACCCCGAGTAAATTCGAGAGTACTTGCTAGTAACTTTCATTAGTGATCTAAGAGTGTCGTAAATAGAACTTTCTCCATCATCTACTTCTCCAATCGCCATTCTTAGTAACTCTACACCGTTTGCAATAACGCTTAAGAACAGATTTTCTTTTGATTCAAAGTAGCTATACATAGCACCAATGCTAATTTGTACTTTTCTGGCAATAGAGTTAATACTGGATCTTTCATAACCGTGTCTTGCAAATTCCTTTGTAACAAGCATTAAAATTTGCTTTTTCCTGTCACTTGGCAACTTTTCAAATGTTTTGGTATGATAACAATTCATAAATACCTACTTAATATAATCTCCTACGAGCATCATAAAGTCTCCAAATTTTGCGCCGAATTCAGGTGCTCCTTCCATAATTAGTTTCTTTTCTGCTGTTAGTGCTAGTAAATCACCTGTCTCTAAAAGAATTGAAAGTGCGCTATCTAAATCTGCAAATCTCATGGTAAAAAATGGCTTTGAACGCTTGTATCTTCCTCTCGCAGAACGAGATTTTCCCGCTTTAATATGTAAGTAGGCGGCGACGTCTGGCCAGTCATCAACAGTTAAGGCATAAACGCGGTTTGGACTTGCTAAAGTCCATTTTTTTATTGATGGATGACCTAGTTTATTAAGTTTGCTAATGCCGGCAGTTAAAAGGTAGAACATCATTTTTGTCACAATGGCTTTCCCTTCCTGTTCCTTAGGTGGTTCGGTTATAGCGAGTAGGGATGACATTTTCAGTAGTGTTTTCATGGTCAGAATGAGCATACCAAGGTTCGTGAACCCCTTGATTTTAGGTAGCTTTTTCGTTTCACTCCTGAAGAATTCATTGAAGTGCTTGATGCAGTTGAAGTGAAGAATAACTTTAGCTTCATTTGCTTCAATTGTTCCGATATGGGGCTCAAACTTACCATTCTTTATGAAAAAATGAATTCCCCATAGCCCTTCCTTAGTAGCAACTTCAAATTGAACAATGCCATTATATTTTTTCCATTTGTTCTTTAACTCTGTATCCTCTGCTACTACTCGAAAGAGTGGTAAAACAGCATGGATAAATAGTTTTGCTGTATAACGAGAACGTTCATCCATTATAGTTCATCCTCCCAGCTTTCGTCAGCTTCAAAGTCCATTTTTAACAATTCTTCTGATGCTTCAATTATACCATTAACATCAATTTTATGATAGGCCATTAAATCTTCATGATATCCGATAGGCGAAAACGTATCTTGTAGACCTAATCTCTTGAAGGCACAGCCTTTTCCGCTTTCGGCTATTACTTCAGCAACTGCCCCAGCTAAACCACCTATTACCGTATGGTCCTCAGCGGTTATAATTCGCCTAGTATCATGTACTGCGCTAATGATTGCTTCACGGTCAATTGGTTTAATGGTATGTATATTTAGAACTCTGGCCTTAATTCCTTTTGCCTCTAATTCTTTTGCTGCTTGAACGGCCTGGAAGACAGCGCTTCCAGTAGCAATTATTGTTAAATCCGTACCTTCATGTAGTTTTACGGCTCTTCCAATTTCAAAACCATAGTCCATGTTGTCGTATAGTATTTGGTCAAATCCTCGGTTTATACGTATGTAGACTGGACCATCAATCTCTACTGCTGCCTGTACCGCATTCGCGGTTTCTAATCCATCTGCAGGTACTATAACGGTTAAATTTGCTAGTGAACGCATAATTGCAATATCTTCCGTTGAGTGATGAGTGGTACCAGCCTGTCCAAAAGAGGTACCAGCATGTGACGCAATCATTTTTACATTTGCCTTAGGATAACATATATCTGTATGCACTTGATCGAGACTTCGGCAAGCTGTAAAAATAGCAAAGGATGATGTAAATGGTATCAGATCAGTTTGTGCCATTCCCGCAGCTATTCCAAACATATTTTGTTCAGCTATTCCGACATTGAAGAACCTGTCAGGGAATCTTCTTTGAAAAGCGCCAATTTTGGTCGATTTTGCTAGGTCTGATGTTAGAACCACTATTCGAGGGTCTTTTTCCGCCAAGTCACACAACATCTTTGCATATACTTCGGCAGTTGATAACTTTGTAGTTTCGACACTTGTGTAAGTAATACCCATTTTACACCTCCTTTATACGCTCTTGATAATGTGCGTCTATACTTTTGTGAGCTTCCTTTGCCAGTGCTTCATCAATTGCTCCATAGTGCCACTTATAGTCACCCGATGCAAACGATACGCCTTCTCCCTTTACGGTATCAAGAATTATGCAGGTCGGTCTATCTTTACGCGATTTCGCTTCCATTATAGCGTCGTATATCTGTGAAATATCATGACCGTTAACTACTACTGCATGGAACCCGAAAGATGCCCACTTATCCTTAAAAGGTTCCAGTTTCATGACGTCTTCTGTATTACCGTCAATCATTGCGTGGTTTCTGTCAATAAAAGTGATTAAATTTGTTGCTTTAAAATTTGCGACAGCCATTGCTGCCTCCCAAACCGATCCCTCGTTACATTCGCCGTCCCCGAGCATGCAATATGTGTAGAAGTCTCGTTTTTGTAGTTTTGCTGATAGAGCCATTCCTAGGGCGATAGATAAACCGTGACCAAGTGAACCCGTTGAAGCATCAACACCTGGAGCTTTAAGAGCGTCTAGGTGTATTCCGAGTTTCGAACCTGTCAAATTAAATGTCTTCAAGTCTTCTTTTTCAATATAGCCTTTGTCAGCAAGTATGCTCACAAATCCTATACCTGCGTGTCCTTTTGATAATATGAATCGATCGCGCTCAGACCAGTTAGGGTCGTTGTCGTCAATATTCATGACTTTATAATACAGTACAACTGCTGTGTCAATCATACTCATCGCCCCTCCTAAGTGTCCGCTTCCAGCGTGGAATGTCGTGTCAACGATAACATGTCTGAGTTCTTTCGCTTTTTCTTCTAATGCCAATCGTTCACTTCTTTCTAATGCCATAAATCCTCCTTATTATTATTTTATTGCTTTAAAAGCTTCATCTGCAATATCTAGTGTGTACTGTATATCTTCATCTGATAGTGCTGCGTTAATAAACAAATTGTGGTGGTTCGCGAAAAATACACCACGCTTTACACATTCAGATATCCAAGCTTGATGGATAAATCCTCCTTCGTCGTTATCTAGGCGCATGTACCACATGGCAGGCTCACCTGTAACGATCAATTTATAGCCATTCTTTTCGGCGACTTCCTTTAGACCATCTGTTAGTTTAATCCCTTTTTCGGTAACAACTTTTGCCACATCTATTTCACGCATTAATTTTATATTTTCTATGGCGGCAGCCATTGGCATTGCAGAAAGCCAGTAGCTACCGGTATAAAAGACGGAACTCACAGCATTTTTTAGATGGTTACCCCCGCATAGAGCGGATATGTTGTAGCCATTTGCTATAGCCTTGCAAAAACATATTAAATCAGCCTTAAATCCATAGTGATAATCAGAACCCTTTACATTAAGACGAAAACCGGCTCGAACATCATCAATTATTAATACGATGCCATTTTCTGTACACAGTTTTCTAATCGCTTGCCAGTAGCCCGGAATCGGTAAGGCATTATCTGACATTGCTGGATGATGATAAGGAGTAGCGATTAGACAGGCTATTTCATTCTTGTTTTCTTTTATAATTAGCTCAAAACTTTTGATTTCGTTAAATGGTATATTGATGACATTTTTTACATCTTCTTCGATAATTCCTGAATACCCGAGCGACTGTGTCCACTGAGTTACACCGTGATAGCCGCCTTCAAATTTTACAATTTTTTTTCTACCTGTGTGTTCACGAGCAGCCATAACAGCTAGATTCGTCACATCGCCACCATTTTTAGCGAAGAACGCCCAGTCCGCTGAGGCTACGGTATCCACTAACAGTTCTGCTAACTCTACCATTTTTTCAGATGGCAAAATCGTACAATTGGCTTTGCCAAGTTGTGCTTTAGCAGCGTTATCGACGCGCTCATTATTATAGCCCATAATGTTTGGCCCATAGGCGCACATGTAGTCAATAAAGCGGTTACCGTCAACATCCCATATGTAAGGACCTTCGGCTCTTTCGACGTAGAAAGGGTAGGCTGATACCGGAATAAAGCATCCTTCACTAGGGCCTAAGTGACCATATATACCAGCTGGAATGACTTCTATAGCCCTGTCGAAAATCTCTCTGCTTTTTTGGTATGTATAAGTATCCATAGTTACCTCCTATTCCAAATAATGCGAAACGATATTGAGCAATTTGTTCATATAATCAATTGTGGGAATATGCCCTGAAATTGATAGTTGACCTTTACCGATACAGGCGTATGTGTCAAGCGTTCCACGCAAAATACCTTCAGCCGTATCAAAATTATCAAATACCATTTTTGCGCGCACATTTTTATAGTTCCCTTTAACTGTTTTAAGTTTTCCATTTCTTATGATAAGAGATACGATTGTTTCACCACCTATAATAATGGCAACAGTACCGTTTTGCATTTTTTTAGAAAGATACTTACCGATTTCATCATAACGCGCTACCTCTGGAATTGCATAAAACGCAGTATAAGCAGTTAATATTGTGCTGTTTTTACGGAAGACATCGTCTTTAAGGTTCTCTTTGGTTGGTTTTAACAATTCTTCCAACCTATCCGTCAAAGCGGTAAATTCCTTTTTTAAAAATGATAAATGAGCAAATCCCTTCGTTGGGATAGGGGTTCCAGTCCCGAGAATCATTTTGTTGAAGTGCTCAGGATTTAAAAAACGCAGATGAATATCATAGTTCGTTTTTTTACTTCGAATTGCTTTACATCTTCCGCTATTAAAGACAAGTGTCATTGAATCCATTTGTGGAATGGAAAACTTAATTGAATATTCAGCAGAAGAGATAATGGTACGTGCTTTACTGTCTAGGATTGTCAGATCTTCTAGATTACGAAGAACAGTAAAAAGATTTATTGCGGCCATTACTTTTTCATTCACAGGAGCCTCCTTTCGTAAATCGAGCGCTCGTTCTATACTTATAATAAGATAATAATTTCGTTTATTCAAGAAAATTATAGAAAAATTAGGCGTTATTTTTATTACAAATTTTTATTTGATATAATAAGTGAAAAAATGGAAAAAATTTTACTATTTCTTTCAGTAAAAAGAGTAAGATTATCGTCTACTGTCACATAGGGAATTGTTGGAAATGAATAAACAAAAATTAAAAGAAGAATGGTTAAAAGAAGAAAAAAATGCACCTATAAAAGGATGGGATTTCTCGCATATTGGAGGAAGATACGAAGAAGAGACGGATTTACCGTGGGATTATGAGCGTGTCGTTCGAAAGTATCTAAAGCCAGAGTATAAACTGCTGGATATCGATACGGGCGGGGCAGAATTCTTGTTGAGTTTAGGACATCCTTATAAAAATACGAGTGCGAGTGAAAACTATCAGCCGAATGTGGGCTTTGTAAGGACAGGCTACTGTCACTTGGCATTGATTTTAGACAGGGTGATGGCTTGGATATTTTACCTTTCGAGGGTGAAAGTTTTGATATCATCATCAACAGGCATGGCGATTTTAATGTGAAAGATATTTATAGACTACTTAAAAAAGGTGGGGTATTTATTACGGAACAAGTGGGTGCAGAAAATGATAGAGAACTCGTAAAATTACTTTTAGGGGACATTAAGCTACCTTATCCGGAGTTATACCTTGAAAAGATGTCTAAACAGTTTGAAGAAGCGGGTTTTGACATAATAAGAGGCGAAGAAGCATTTAGACCGATTCCGTTTTATGGTGTCGGTTCACTCGTCTCGGGGCTAAAGCCATAGAACGGAAGTTTCTAATTTTTTTCTGTAGAGAAATATTCCATTATTTCTCGTAATACTTCGAATTTTCTAAATAATTTATATTAATACTTGAACAATACGACAAAATAGTATATTCTTGTATAAGTTGTGAACCCATTAATATAGAAGAAAAAATTTTATTCCTGTACGATAAGGGAGCATAGTCATATGTTTTTAAGGGAAAGGTTAATAAAATTACATGGGGGTTCATCAAATAATATACGGAGTGTTTGTTAAAATATGGCGAAAAATTTAGTAATCGTAGAGTCACCTGCGAAGTCTAAGACAATAAAAAAATTCCTTGGGTCGAATTATAAAATCGTTGCCTCGATGGGGCATGTAAGAGATTTGCCAAAGAGTCAATTAGGTATCGATATCAAGAACGATTTTGAACCCAGATATATAACCATTAGAGGGAAGGGAGATTTACTCAAACAGTTACGAAAAGATGTAAAAGCTGCGAATAAAGTATACCTTGCGACCGACCCTGATAGGGAAGGGGAAGCAATATCTTGGCACCTTATGCATTCGTTGGATTTATCGCCTAAGAATACTTATAGAATAACCTTTAACGAAATTACGAAAACGGCAGTAAAATCGTCAATTAAAAACGCAAGGCAGATAGATACGAACCTTGTTGATTCTCAACAAGCGAGAAGGTTACTTGATAGATTAGTTGGGTATAAGGTGAGTCCCGTTTTATGGAAAAAGGTTAAAAAGGGTCTTAGTGCCGGTAGAGTGCAGTCTGTAGCGTTAAAACTAATATGTGACAGAGAAGAAGAAATTAATAACTTTATACCAAAAGAGTATTATTCTCTTGATGTGGATTTAAAGATAAAAGAGACAAAGGAAGTCTTTAAAGCCTCCTTTTATGGAACGAAGTCTAAAAAAATGACATTACCTTCTAAAAAAGAGATCGATAAGGTCATACATACGATAGAAAACGAAAAGTTCATCGTTGATAGTATAGAAAAGAAGAAAAAAACTGTAAGTCCTGCGCTACCTTTTAAGACGTCAACGATGCAGCAAGAAGCGTCAAAGGTTCTTAATTTCTCGGCTATCAAAACCATGAGAATAGCACAACAACTATATGAAGGAGTGACCATAAAAGGAAGAGGAACAACGGGTCTGATTACCTATCTTAGGACAGATTCCGTTAGAATATCTGCGCAGGCACACGCTGCGGTTCTTACTTATATCCATGAAAAGTATGGCGAAAAATATGCGAATAAGAATGTAAAGTCTGTTGCTAAAGGGAAAGTACAAGACGCGCACGAAGCCATTAGACCGACTTATCTTGAACTATCTCCTGAAGAAATAAAAGGCTCATTATCAAGAGACCAGTATAAGCTTTATCATCTTATTTATAAAAGATTTGTGGCTAGTAGGATGAGTCCCGCCATTTACGATAATTATAATACGAAAGTATCCAGTGGGCAGTATGTTTTTACGGCGAAAGCATCAACACTTGTTTTTGATGGCTATTTAAAATTGTCTAAAAAGCAGAATGTAAACAGTGGAGAGCAGGCTATTAAAAATCTTACGAAATCCAGTGAATTAGAATACCTTAAAAAGAATCTGGAACAAAAATTTACAAAGCCTGCGCCTAGGTATACGGAGGCAAGCCTCGTTAAGACGCTCGAAGAAAACGGTGTTGGCAGACCGAGTACGTATGCACCAACGATTGCGACAATCACTTCAAGGGGATATATCAGCAAAGAACAAAAGCTTATCTTTGCAACCGAGCTTGGAATGATAGTCAATAAAATAGTGTCGGGCTATTTTGAAGAAGTAGTAGATGTGAAATTTACAGCAAAGCTCGAAAAAGAATTAGATAGTGTCGAACAAGGGGATATTGACTGGAAAAAAGTCCTTAGATCATTCTATCCACAATTTGCCAAGAAAGTAGCGGTTGCTGAGAAAGAAGTGGAAAAGATTGAACTCAAGTATGAAGAAACAGATGTAATATGTGAAAAATGTGGTAGAAATATGGTAATAAAACTCGGAAGGTATGGCAAGTTCCTTGCTTGCCCTGGATTTCCAGAGTGCCAAAATGCGAAACCTTACTTAGTGGAAGTAGAAGGCGTTAGTTGCCCTAAATGTTCTGCCAAAGTTTTTGAAAAGAAGACGAAAAAGGGAAGAAGATATTACGGCTGCAAAAACAACCCAGATTGCGATTTTATGACGTGGGACAAGCCAACCGCAAAGAAATGTCCAAAGTGTGATTCAGTGATGGTTGAAAAAGGAAAAAAACTAATGTGCATTAAACCGGAGTGCAAGAATATAATTAGTGCATCGAAGGAGCAGTAGTAGGATGGTTAAATTGCTTGATAAGATGAGGAAGATAAGTAGAATTCTTCAAAGTTCATACGAAAACAGGATAGAATTTGATGATATTTCCAAAATATTGAGTGAGGTTTTGGCGTCAAACGTTTTAATTATTAGCGAAAAAGGGAAGGTATTATCTAAATTTCTTGTAAGTGTACAAAAGATTGATAGTAGTTTATTAACGCATACTAAGGGGAGAAAAATAGATTCTGCTCTTAGTGACAGGTTATTAAATATTTTATCGACAAAAGAAAACGTGAACCTACTAACCCTAGGATTTTTGGAAGAGGACGTTACGTCAAAAGAGACAATTATAATTCCGGTATATTTTGCTTCTAGGAGGTTGGGCACAATATTTGCATATAGAGATAATAAACAATACTTTGTTGAGGATATAATACTGGGAGAGTATGCTGCAACCGTTATCGGCCTTGAACTATTAAGTTCTTTAAAAGCAGAAGAGCATGATAAAGAAAGAAAAGAATTATTTGTAAAATCAGCATTCTCAACCCTTTCTTATTCAGAACAGATTGCCATTAAACACATAATGTCAGAACTTAAAGGGGAAGAGGGAATTATCATTGCGAGTAGAGTAGCTGATACATATGGGCTCACAAGGTCTGTAATAGTCAATGCCATTAGAAAATGTGAATCGGCAGGTGTGCTTGAATCAAAATCACTGGGGATGAAAGGCACCTATATAAAGATAATTAATGAGTTTTTCCTTGCGGAAGTTCAAAGAATATAGTACGCATTAATTACTGATATTTATTAGCCGATATACGTTATGAGGATATAAAAGTATAGTTGTTTTGCGAAAAAATATACAAATTCATTGTATATTTGTCTGATAATTGATAGAATAACTATGTAGTGTTATAAAAAAGGAGGATATCCTTATGAATCTTTATTCTACTACAGATGTTTTGAGTAAAGCCATAGAAGGAACATGGGAAAGAAACAAGGCGCTTACGAAGAATATCGCAAATGTTGACACACCAAATTATAAAAGAAAAGATGTTGTTTTTGAAGATTACTTAAGAGAGGCAATTAGAAAAGGGGATGGCAGTTTAAAGGCTGTTAGACCAAGAACATTTACAGATTATCAAGCCTTATCGTATAGAAAAGACGGAAATAATGTAGACATCGATGTTGAGATGAGTTATCTAGCGAATAATCAATTAAGGTATAATGCCTTAATCAGCCAAGTGAATTATAATTTCCAAAGAATAAAAGATGTTCTCAGAGGATAGTAGGAGGTATTATGTCATTTTTTAGTTCCATGAATGTTAGTGCCACCGGCATGACGGCACAAAGGCTCAGGATGGATACCATTTCACAAAATATAGCGAATATCTCAACGACGAGAACAGATGAAGGTGGTCCATACCGAAGAAAAATGGTTCAGTTTGAGGAGATTAATGCCAAAGCAAGTTTCAATGATATTTTAGGAAGTTATCTTGACGCTACAAATGGCGGAGTTAGAGTAATAGATATCGTTGAAGATGACGCTCCGTTTATTATTACCTATAACCCTACTCATCCTGATGCGGATGAAGATGGATATGTAAAAATGCCGAATGTGAATAGTATTGAGGAGATGACGAACTTAATCGACGCGAACAGATCATATGAAGCAAATATAACAGCATTTAATGCTACCAAATCGATGGTAACAGCAGCACTGAATATAGGAAAGTAAGATTATGATAGATAGAGTAGCAGGAGTTAATTCTCTCTTAGCAAAAAATGTAGATTTGGCGAGTAAGGTAGAAAAACCGAAGACACCTTTTAGTGCTTTCTTTGAAAGTGCTATGAATAATATCAGTGACGCCAGCGAAGCCGTAAGAGCAGCTGATAGGATGTCTGTGGATTTCTCTTTAGGTAAAATTGACAATGTAGCAGATGTAATGATAGCGCAGGAAAAAGCAAGTATTGCGGTATCTTATGCCACTACAGTAACGAATAAAATACTTGATGCTTACAATGAGATTATGAGGATGCAAATATAATCTTATATAAGGAGTACATAGTTGCCAGAGTTTTTTACGAATATTTCAAATCAAATAACTGAATACCTTGCAAGGTATACAAGAAAGCAAAAGATCCAGATGATCGCTATTGCCGCTGTGGCCGTTTTGGCTCTTGCGGCACTTGTTTATTTTTTAAGTAGGCCTCAGTATAAACTCTATGCTGAGAATATTTCAGCATCTGAAATGAATGAGATGGTGGCAACTTTAGAATCAAACAATGTTCTGTACCGATATGAAGATAATGCTTCAAAGTTATACGTAGAAGCTCCGAAATATCAAGATGTTAAGCTAATGCTTGCGAAAGACGGTATTCTTTCAACTAGAGGGTTCAAGTGGGCAGATGCGTTTAACTCGAGTCTAACAACGACTTCCGGACAGAGGGATATGATGCAACAGCTTGCATTCGAGAGCGAAGTAGCTAGCTATCTTACCAGTTTGAATTCAGTAAGTGATGCAAAAGTGAAATTTGTTATGCCAGAAAGCAATAACGCCGTTCTTAAGAAAGAACAAAAAGCTTCGGCGTCCGTAATACTAACATTAGTCGATGAGTTAACCGATGACCAAATTTATGGCATTGCTTCTTGGATTTCAGAACTAGTGAATAACCTTTCGATAGAAAACATAAAAATACTGGAATCAAAGACTTCCAGATTACTATTTAATGGAGCTTCTAATAAATTAGGAGGGGCTTCATCATATCTTGATATAACAAACCTTTACGAAAAAAAATACGAAAAAGATATAGAGCTATTACTTTTCAACAGCGGTGGTGTAGATGACGCAATAGTTGATGTGAACCTCGTTATAGATTTTGACAAGGTTGAGACGGAAGAAACAACACATCAACTTCCAGAAAGTATGGAAACTTCACTACCAACAAAGGTGTATGTTTATGAATCTACTGGTAGCAGTACGGACGCTTCCGGAGTACCTGGAACTGATTCAAATGCCAAGGATTCAACAACTTATGTCGTCGATAATGGCGGAGGTAGCGATTCAACCGTTACAGTAGAAGATACGGATTATGCAGTTGACACTAAGGTTACGAAGAAGCTTAAGGCGGAAGGTGAAATAGTTCATGACAAGTCATCCGTATCGGTAGTACTTAGAAAGTATAAGATATACGATGAAGAGGTTATGAAAAAAAGTGGAGCTCTTGATGGTACTACCTGGGAGCAGTTTAAACTTGATAATAGCGGAGAAACGAAACTAGTTGTCGGCGATGAAATAGTTAGCTTTGTCAAGAATGCTTCTCTCATAGAGAATGTATCCATATTATCCTATGAAGTTGCTGTATTTAATGACAAGGTCTCTAAACCGATAGATTTTAAAACATATATTCCTATCGCATTAGTTGCTGTGTTAGTTGCGCTTTTAGGATATGCAGTATTCAAGGGGGTAGGAAGTACAGAAGTGACGGAGATAGAACCAGAGCTTTCGGTTGAAGATATGCTTTCAACTACGAAGGAAGAAGAGGTAGAGGAAATAGAGTTTACGGATAAGTCAAACACTCGGGTCAAAATCGAACACTTTGTGGATGAAAATCCAGAAGCGATCGCCCAGCTACTTAGAAACTGGTTACATGAGGATTGGGATTAGTTATGTCTGAATTAAAAGGTATTGAAAAAGCAGCAGTACTGTTAATAACGCTTGGACCAGAAAAATCAGCCAAAATATTTAAACATCTTAAGGACGAAGAAATAGAAAATATAACGCTTCAAATTGCTAATACTAAGTCTATATCTTCTTCAGAAAGAGAAGAAATATTAGGCGAGTTTTACGATATTTGCCTGGCACAGTCATATATTGCTGAAGGTGGCATTTCATATGCAAAAGAATTACTCAATAAGGCTGTTGGAGACGATAAAGCGTCAGAAATAATTGACAAGCTTACATCATCTCTACAAGTTAGACCATTTGAATTTTTGAAAAAAGCGGACACATCACAGTTGCTCAACTATATTCAATATGAAAACAATCAAACGATAGCGCTTATACTAGCTTATTTAAGTCCTACTCAGGCATCTACATTATTGCAAGAGTTACCGCAGGAGAAACAAGCTGATGTTGCTATGCGTATAGCGTTAATGGATACAACTTCACCTGAAGTTATTAAAAATATAGAGGATGTTCTAGAAAGAAAGTTATCTTCAGTTGTTTCTCAAGACTTTGCTAAAGTAGGAGGAGTCGACACTATTGTAGATATTCTAAATTCTGTTGATAGAGCAACTGAAAAGCACATAATGGAAAACCTAGAGTCTGAAAATAGTGAACTGGCTGATGAAATTCGTAAGAAGATGTTTGTTTTCGAAGATATTCTTACGCTCGATGATAGATCGATTCAACGAGTTCTTAGAGAAGTTGAAAATAGCGACCTTGGTATTGCACTTAAAGGTTCAGGCGAAGATGTTAAAAATGCGATATTTAATAATCTATCGAAACGTCTTGCCTCTATGATACAAGAAGAAATAGAATTCATGGGGCCTGTTAGACTTAAAGATGTGGAGGAGGCTCAGCAGAAGATTGTTACAGTTATAAGGCAGCTTGAAGACGCCGGCGAGATTATCGTAGCTCGTGGGGGAGGAGATGATATAATTGTCTAAGATATATAAATCTACTTTTGTATCAATGGCTCAGAGTAAAAAAGTAATTCCAACTATCGATGAAAATAACAAGCGCATTATTAATGTATACAAGGAGCTTGAAAAAAACGAAATACTAAGGGGTGACTATAAGGAAGATGAAATCTCAGATGAAAATGAGGTCGCTCCTTCTAAGATATTAAAAATTGCTAGGCAAGAAGCGGAGCTACTACTTGAAGATGCCAGAAAGCGTGCGATGGAGATAGAACAAGAAGGCTATAAGCGTGGTTATGAAGAAGGCTATAAATCTGGCGAAGAAAAATACAAAGAGGACATATCCGCGCAAAAAGAAGAACTAATCCGTAAAGCGAAGGCATTAGAAACTCACTTTGAAAAAAAACTAAAATCATATGAGCCTAAAATAGCAGGCATAATCAGAAAGTTGGTGACGCAACTAGTAGGCTCAACGAAAGACGAAGATATAATTATCTTCTTGGTTAAGCTTGCTCTTGCTGAAAACAACTCAAAAGGAAAAGTGGTTCTTAATGTTAGCAAAGAAGACTATGATAAAGTAGTAAGTCACATAGAAGAATTCGGTCTTGAAAAAGAAGAATACATGAGTCTTGAGGTCAAAAAGAATACTAGACTTGGAAAAAATGATTGTATTTTGGAGACTTCATTTGGTGTAATTGATTCTTCGTTAAACGTAAGAGTTGATAGCTTTATTAAAGAAATTGATGTAATAAAACAGAGCTTATATTTAAATGATGATGAATGATTTAACGTTCGGTATATATAATTCCCTTTTTTCTAAAACATATGTAAAACACTTGGGACAAGTTACCAGGCTAATTGGTCTAACCATAGAATCCCTAGGGCCTAATGCTAGGCTTGGTGAGCTGTGTGCAATATGGGAGGATAAGGATACAAGAGTTCTTGCAGAAGTTGTAGGCTTTAAAGAAGATAAGATACTCCTAATGCCACTCAATGATATAAGAGGAATTGGCCCGGGAGCAAATGTTGAAGCTCTCGGTCACAAACTCAGAATAGGCGTGAGTGACGATTTGCTTGGTCGAGTAATAGATGGGCTAGGTAAGCCTATTGACGATAAAAATCCAATATACACAAGTAAATTTTATCATGTTGAAAGTGAAGCTCCTGATCCTTTAAAAAGAATTCGTATAACGGAAGCGCTACCTCTTGGTATAAAGGCAATTGATTCACAGCTTACAGTAGGAAAGGGACAAAGGGTTGGGATATTCGCCGGTTCCGGTGTAGGTAAGAGTACCCTTTTAGGCATGATAGCAAGGAATACGAAGGCTGATGTGAACGTTATCGCTCTTATTGGTGAGCGTGGAAGAGAAGTAAGGGAGTTCATCGAAAGAGATCTTGGTAAGGAGGGTTTAAACCGCTCTGTGGTAGTTGTAGCTACTTCCGATAAACCTGCACTTATAAGGTTGAAGGCAGCCAAGACAGCGACAGCAATAGCGGAATATTTTAGAGACAAGGGTAAAGATGTCATGTTAATGATGGACTCATTAACAAGGTTTTCCATGGCTCAAAGAGAAATAGGGCTAGCGATAGGGGAACCGCCTGTTAGTAGGGGGTATACGCCGTCAGTTTTTGCGGTTATGCCTAAGCTGCTAGAAAGAGCAGGGAATTCATCAAAAGGATCAATAACAGGACTTTATACCGTTCTCGTCGACGGTGACGATATGAATGAGCCTATAACGGACGCAGCTAGAGGCATACTTGATGGGCATATAGTTCTTTCCAGAAAATTAGTAAACAAGAATCATTATCCTGCTATAGATGTTCTTGATAGTGTATCAAGGGTAATGCCGGATGTTGTGAGCAAAAACCACCTTACCTGTGCTAGAAAGCTAAAGACTATTTTGTCCGTATATGAAGAGGCTAGAGATCTAATCAATATAGGGGCATACTCAAAAGGAAGCAATGAAAAAATTGACGAAGCCATAGAGAAGATAGATGACATAAATGACTTCTTAACACAGCTAGTTGAGGAGAAGTTTGAGTTTGAAGATGTCATAAGTATATTGGAGCAAATAGTATAATGGTAAAGTTTATTTATAAGCTGGATAACGTGTTAAAGCTCAAAAGTGGTATTTATGATCAATTACTAGTAAAATTTCAGGAGATGGCGACAAGAGTTCAGGCTGAAAGAAAAGTGCTTGAGGAGCTAAGAGGAATCCTTGAGGAAAAAAGGAGAGAGTTTGGTGCTAATCAAGGGAATATGAAAGCCTCAATATTAAGGAAGATGAGCAAGGAAATAGCTTATTTTAAAGGCCTTGAAGACGAACAAAAGATAAAGTTGGAAAAGCTTATAGTAGAGGAAACGAAGATTAAAGACGAGCTCATAAAAGCCTATAGAGAAAAAAGAATACAAGAAAAACTAAAAGAGAAACAGTATGAAGAGTACTTGCTTGAAGAAAAAGCCAAAGAACAAAAACAGCTTGATGAAGCGGTTAGCAATAGATATAAGAGTGTTGAATAAATATATGTTTGGAGAAAAAATTGATTAATAAGTATACCAGAAAAAAAATAAATGATAGTTCCATGATTAGGAAAATGTTTACGGCAGGAAGAGCACTTAAGAAAAAGTACGGGGAAGAAAATGTCTACGATTACAGCTTAGGGAATCCAACCGCGAGAGTTCCTAAGGAGCTTAATGATAGTATAGTAAATACATTAGAAAATACCGATTCTATGAGTGTTCATGGCTATATGCCAAATAATGGAATAGAGGAAGTAAGAAGTAAGGTGGCGGAGTACGAGAACAGCATCAAAGGTATCAATATTGACAAAGACGCCATTATAATGGTCACTGGAGCAGCCGGTGGTCTTAATGTTGCACTATTTACGCTATTAGAAGAAGGCGATGAGGTAATAATCACAAAGCCCTATTTTCCTGAATACACTAATTACATCAGTAATGCTGGAGGGAAGGTCATAATAGCTGAGTGCGATGAAAATTTTATGCCTAACTTAGCACACTTTGAAAGTTGTTTTACAAAGAGGACGAAATGTGTAATAATCAATTCTCCTAATAATCCGTCGGGTGTTGTATACAGTGAAGAAATCATAAAAAAAATAGGCAGCATTTCCCAAAAAAAAGGCTTGGAATACGGGACGGATGTGGTAATTATTTCTGACGAACCATATAGAGAACTCATATACACTAATAAAAAGTCATCAAGCATATTGAAGCATTATGATAACGCGATGACCGTCTACTCATTTAGTAAATCGTTATCAATCCCCGGGGAGAGAGTGGGTTATATTGCACTGGCTGAAAATTTTAAAGACAAGGAAGAAGTTGTTGAAGGACTTACGGTGACCAATAGAATATATGGATATCTTAATGCTCCGTCATTATTTCAGCATGTGATTAAGGATATAATAGGAGTTAGTGTAGATGTAGATTATTACAAGAAGAATAGGGATGATCTGATAAAAATTATGGATGAGGTGGGTCTTGACTATTTTAAACCTGAGGGAGCGTTTTATTTATTCGTAAAATCACCTACTGATGATGAGAACATTTTTGTCGAAGAGGCAAAGAAATATAAGCTATTATTAGTTCCAAGTAGTGCATTCGGAGTAAAGGGATATGTTAGGCTTAGTTACTGTATCAAAAACGAAGTAATACAAAAGTCTAAAGAAGCATTTAAAAAATTGATGAAAAATTTATAGCATGAGAGCTAAAACAGTGATATAATGGTTGAATTGACTAGTAGATACTATCTGCAAAAGGAGGAAGATTATGATAAAAAGCACTGAAAAACTTGAAGGGAGTATGGTAAAAATTACTTTTGAAGCGACTGCCGAGCAGTTTGAAGAAGAAATACAAAACGCCTATAAAAAAAATAAAAAGCATATAACATTACCAGGTTTTAGAAAAGGTAAGGTTCCTAGAGTTATGATAGAAAGAACTTATGGGAAGGAAGTATTTTATGAAGAAGCTGCAAACGAGCTAATTGGTAAGGTATATGAAGAAGATATTAAAACAAGCGACTTAGATATAAGTTCAAGACCGAGTGTAGAAGTTGTTCAAATAGAAGGGGGAAAACCTTTCATATTTACGGCAGAAGTTGCTGTGAAACCGGATATCACAGTTGGTATATATAAGGGCCTTGAAGTTGAAGTAGAAGACGCCGAAGTGACGGATGAAGAGGTCGAGCAAAAGCTTAAACAAGAAGCGGAAAAGAACGCAAGACTAGTAGAAGTAACGGATAGAGCCGTTAAGCAAGACGACGAAGTTGATATCGATTTTGAAGGATTTTTAGACGGAGAACCTTTTGAAGGGGGAAGTGCTAAAGGGCACAAGATAGTTATAGGAAGCCACTCATTTATTGATGACTTTGAAGAACAGTTAGTTGGCAAAGCTATTAAAGATGAGGTTGAAGTTAATGTCACATTCCCAGAGGACTACCATGAGAAAGCTTTAGTAGGGAAGTCCGTACTGTTTAAGGTTAAAATAAATGGAATTAAAGAAAAAGATATGCCTGAAATGAATGATGAATTTGCTGAAGAAGTATCAGAATTTGACACGTTAAAAGAGTACAAAGAAGATATTAAGAAGAACTTACTTCATAATAAAGAGCATGCAAGAGAACATGAGATTGAAGATAAGGTTCTGAAAAAAGCAGTTGATTTATGTAAAGTTGAAATACCTGATCCAATGGTTGAATACGAGGCAGAAGGTCTAAAATACGACTTCGAAAATAGACTATCAATGCAAGGCATAAAGCTTGAAGATTATATTAAGTTTACAGGTGGCAATATGGCGACATGGAACGAAAGCATAAAAGAACAGGCAAAAGGCAGAATAAAGTATCGCCTAATGTTTGAAGAGGTTGCTAAAATCGAAAATATTGAAGCGACTGAAGAAGATGTGAATGCTGAGCTTGAGAAAATGGCTGAGGCTTATAAAATGGAATTAGATGTGCTCAAAAAAACAATCGGTGATAATGAAATAGAAGCACTAAAGCAAAATATTGTAACTAATAAGGCTAGAAAATTAATTGTTGATGAAGCAGTAATTGCTTAAGGAGGTTGAATTGAGTTTAGTACCATATGTAGTAGAACAAACTAGCAGAGGAGAAAGATCCTACGATATTTTCAGTAGGTTATTAAAGGATAGAATCATAATTTTATCGGAAGAAGTAAATGATGTAACGGCGAGCCTTGTAGTAGCTCAAATGTTATTCTTGGAAGCGGAAGACCCTGATAAGGATATACATTTTTATATTAATAGTCCTGGTGGTTCCATTACTTCTGGATTTGCAATATATGACACGATGCAACTTATTAAGCCTGATGTTTCAACCACATGTGTGGGTATGGCTGCTTCTATGGGGGCTTTCCTACTGTCTGGTGGCGCCAAAGGAAAAAGGTTTGCACTACCCAATGCAGAAGTGATGATTCATCAACCACTTGGTGGGACTAGAGGTCAGGCTACGGATATAAAAATCCATGCAGAAAGAATTATAGCAATGAAGAAAAAGCTTAATGAAATTCTAAGCGCAAATACTGGACAGCCACTAGAAAAAATAGAAGCTGATACGGAAAGAGACAATTTCCTTACTGCTGAAGAAGCGGTTGAATACGGAATTGTAGACAAAATTCTAGAAAAAAGATAAGAGGTAATAATGAGTAGTAGATTCGATGACGTCAAAGTTATCAGTTGTTCATTCTGCAATAAATCGCAAGAGCAGGTAAAGAAGTTAATAGCTGGACCTAATGTTTATATTTGTGATGAATGCATTACACTATGTAATGAAATAATAACGGAAGAGTTTGATGTATGGGCAGATGATATTATGAACGACGATCTTCCAAAACCTAAAGAAATTAAAAAATTCTTAGATGAATATGTTATTTCTCAGGATCTTGCGAAGAAAACGCTTGCAGTGGCAGTTTACAATCACTACAAGAGAATTCGTTCGGGATATGATTCTGGTGTTGAGTTACAAAAGAGTAACATACTTATGGTAGGACCTACGGGTGTTGGTAAAACTCTTCTTGCACAAACTCTTGCCAAAATACTAAATGTACCATTTGCCATAGCGGACGCCACATCTCTTACGGAAGCAGGTTATGTTGGTGAAGACGTTGAGAATATTTTGTTAAAGCTAATACAGGCTGCAAACTATGATGTTGACAAGGCTTCGGAAGGTATTATTTATATTGATGAAATAGATAAAATCGCTAGGAAATCTGATAATCCTTCCATAACAAGAGATGTAAGTGGGGAAGGTGTTCAACAAGCCCTATTAAAGATACTGGAAGGGACCGTTGCATCTGTGCCACCTCAGGGTGGAAGAAAACATCCGCATCAAGACTTTATTCAAATAGATACAACAAATGTGCTGTTCATATGTGCTGGTGCGTTTGCTGGACTTGATAAAATAATTGGAAATAGAATCGGTAAGAGTGGGATAGGCTTTGGTGCTGATATCAAGAGTAAAAAAAGTATTAGGGAAGGGGAACTATTAGAGAAACTTACGCCAAATGATCTTCTTAAATATGGTTTAATCCCTGAATTTATTGGCCGTGTTCCGGTCAATGTTACACTAGATAACCTCGATGAAGAGGCACTTATAACGATACTTACAAAACCTAGAAATGCCTTAACAAAACAGTACGAAGTTCTTTTTAAGTTAGATGGCGTTGACCTTAAATTTGAAGAAGACGCTCTTAAAGCGGTAGCTGAAAAGGCTATAGCTCGAAAAACCGGAGCAAGAGGCCTACGAGCGATCTTAGAAGAGCTTATGATAAATATTATGTTTGATATACCTAGTGACGACAAGGTAGATAAAGTTACAATAACTAGAGATTTTGTTGAGGGTAAAAGTGACCCAGTAATTGTTACATCTAAGAATGTGGAGAAGATAAGTAATAAATCGTCTAGCAAAAGAAAAAAAGCAAAGAATGAAGATGAACCTGCATGATGAATATCCATAATGTTTATCTTGAAAAGCTGGCAGTTTCGGAAGAAAATTATCCTAGTAGTGGAATGCCTGAAATAGCATTTCTCGGCCGTTCTAATGTCGGTAAGTCGTCTTTAATAAACAATCTTCTCGCTAGAAAAAGCCTTGCCAGAACTTCGGGAAGTCCTGGTAAAACGAGGACTATCAACTTTTACAATGTGGATGAAACATTTTACTTGGTGGACCTTCCTGGATATGGTTATGCTAAGACGTCGAAGTCGGATAGGAAAGCATTCCGAAAGATGATGTTTGACTATATTTACGAAAGGCAAACTCTTGCGATGGCTGTTCTTCTAGTAGATAGTAGGCATAAACCTTCTAAGCTTGACATAGATATGTTCGCATCATTAGTTCGAGCAGAGCTAATTCCGCTAGTAGTAGCTACAAAAGTCGATAAACTTAAGGCGAACGAAAGAGTGAAGAATATCAAGAGGATTAAAGAAACGTTGAGGAGCCCTTATGAGTTAAAGATAATAGAATACTCAGCCACAAAGAACATTGGAAGAGATAAGCTATTATCAGAAATTACAGATTATATTACAGCGATAACAGAGTCAGAATAATTTATCATAATGATTTAGAGAGTAGCATATGCTCTCTTTTTATATAGGTAAAAATCGAGTGTTTTGGGTCTTTGTTACTGATAACAGTACAACCCATTATCCATATTGCCTTTGGAAAATGGAAAATGATATATACGCTAACGGCAAATTTTATTTCATATTTTGCTTGTAAAATATTTCATCATCGCATAGCGATTATTTCATGTCGTCGGAAATATTTTGATGCTATAATTCTTGTTAAGACTAGACGACATTTCATTCATGTTTGTTTTTCATAAAATTGGCTGCCTACGTCAGCAAATGACATATCACCAGTGACTCATGTGTTGGCACATGAGTGAACGCCTATAAAGAAAACACCCTTCCGATCTGATAAAATGGTTCAAGCTATTATTTAAGAAAGGAAAGGTGTAAAGTGCTTATTAAATTATTACCTACAATACTAAAGTATATACTCATTTCTTGTGAACTGTTTATTTTTTAAATCGTATTTTTCGATAAATGGTTTGTCACAGTCATAGGTCCATCTTTTTATAAAATAAGGTTCAACTCTAAATAAAACTTCATTGTTTCGTAATGTATATTTTTCATATGAACTAGGAAAATATTTTTTGAAGGACTCGCAGAAAATTTCGTTATCAGCCGGCTTTCCTTCTTCATAACAAAGTCCTTCTATCTGAATGTTATTATTGCAAAGAGCAATTTGATTATTGCTCATTATTTGAGAGTATTTTGTAAAGTTTTTATCCGTTTGAAAGTAAAAGAAATTACCGATAACGACAAAGCTCATCATCCTTGAAGTAACATGATCATTAGACGATGTTGATAACACAATGTGTCCCGATTGTCCTATTTCTTTCATAAGGTTACGAAAATACTCCTCAAAATTTTCCATGCTTATACCTTTTTAAACCATAAATTTCTTTTTTCGAAAGGTTAGCGCACTAGCAACCACTAGAAGGACTATTCCAATTGCAAGAACGATGAACATGATGTCCGTATAGTTTTCGAAAGCTCTTTTAACTATTATGGCATAAAACGCCCAAGCTGCTGATAGATTTAATATAGGATTCTGATGGAATTTTATTAATATTAATGCAACTGCGATAAAAACAACTAATATTACGGTGTAGAATAGCGTTTCAGCATTAAAGAAATTAAAGTTAACTGAAACCAAAAATGCACAGAAGTTTACAACAGAAGCAATGGAAAGCCAACCAGCGTAAAGGCCAAATCCCACATCCATAATTCCCATATTATTGTTATTAACGGATTTTAGTTTCATTAGGAGTATAAATAATGTTACGTATATAGCGACTATCAGTATTGCCGATAACCATATTATTTTGTATGAGAAAGCAAATGTCCATATCACATTAAATACCGATGAAATCCAGAATAATGAAGCTACCGTATTAATACTTTTTTGTTGAAACTCGCTATTTGATTTTATAACCGGTAATAAGAATGATATAAACAGTACGATATATATCACTCCCCATATACTAAAAGCATAACCTGCAGGTGTAATCATGGTAGGATAGCTCTTGGATACTTCGCTTTGGCTCGTTGCATTAATAAGACCAGCAGCACTTGAAAAGTTTACAACTACTGTAACCAATAATACAGCTAAACTGATTAAAGCATTTTTTTTGGCCTTTATTTTTTCGTTCATATACAATCCTTTCTCAATAGATATTAGTAACTCTTTCAATTATATTTTCTTTTTTCGAATAATTCAAGGAGGCATTGCTGCGTAGATGATAATTATATTTTTTAAAGGAATATAAAAAAGAATCTTGACAAATTATGTATTTAGAATTAATCTAAATAAAGAAATATTCTAAAAAAGTATTTATGGATGGAAAAGTATGGCTAATAAAGTTAATCTTGCCTTAAATTTACTAAGCACGATGAGAGCTAATAAATACGAGGTAAGATATGACTTATTAGCTCAGGCCACAGTCAATTTGCATGCAGTTTATGTGTTCAACTATATACCTTTCCATACAAATATTCTAATAAATACTGCAGATTAGATGGTTTCGATATTGAAGCAGAAGAAATTGTTTTAAAGGGTATTTGTATCAAATACCACAAAGAAAAGGAGGAACAATATGTGCGAACAAAATGTTAATTTCCCATTGATTGGAACAAAAGCACCGGAGTTTGTTGCAACGACAACTCAAGGGAAAATAAACTTCCCAAAAGATTATGAAGGTAAGTGGGTAATATTATTTTCTCATCCGGCAGACTTTACACCAGTATGTACTACGGAGTTTATGACTTTTGCGAGTCTACATGAGGAATTTAGAAGTCATAACACCGAGCTTGTAGGACTTTCAATCGACTCTAATTATTCTCATCTAGGGTGGCTAAATGCTATCAAAGGATATCGTTGGAATGGCATAGAAAACCCAACGATTGAGTTCCCTGTAATCGCTGATATAAAAATGGATGTAGCCAATAAATATGGGATGATTCAAGGGGAATCAGATACTCACGCCGTGCGTGCTGTATTCTTTATAGATCCAAAAGGAACGATAAGAACCATTCTTTATTATCCTGCGTCATTAGGTAGAAATTTTAAAGAGATCCTACGTATTCTTATCGGTCTTCAAAAGGGTGATAAAGAAGGCGTTGCACTTCCAGCTAACTGGGAGCCGGGCAAGGATGTAATTGTACCACCGCCAGGGTCATGTGGAGCAGTAAAAGAGAGAGTAGAGATGGCTAAAGGCGAGGAGTTTGAGATGTTGGATTGGTTTCTTACTTTTCGTAAAGACAAGTAGTTCTAATTAGGTTTAATGCCTAAAGAAATAGGAATATCATTTAAGACCAAGCCTATAATAAGGGGAGGTCTTTTTTTATCAAATTATCGTTAAAAGACAAGTGGCATGGTTAATAAGTAGGTGGCAGTTCTTCACTTAATTATCGATTTTGTCTTTTTGCACTATTTGGACAGGGCAGTTTTTGTTGAATTTTTAACATATTTTTGTTATACTTTATACGAAAATTAAATTATAACGGAGGTATATATGAAATTAGTTTTAGTAAGACATGGTGAGAGCAAATGGAACAAACTTAATCTTTTTACAGGTTGGACAGATGTTGATTTGACGGAAAAGGGAATTGCTGAAGCCAAAGAAGGTGGAAGGCTATTAAAAGAAGAAGGATTTGACTTTGACGTATGTTATACAAGTTACTTAAAACGTGCAATACACACCCTTAATTATGTGTTAGAACAGATGGATAGAGAGTGGTTGCCGGTTTATAAAACCTGGAGACTAAATGAAAGACATTATGGTGCTCTTCAAGGTCTTAATAAATCAGATACAGCAGAAAAATATGGGGAAGCGCAAGTTAAAATATGGAGACGTTCCTTTGATGTTATGCCTCCGGCACTTGAAGTATCCGATGAGAGGAATCCTGCTTCACAAGTTCAGTACAGAGCCGATAACCCTGATGAATTACCTTTAACAGAGAGTTTAAAGGAGACGATTGAGAGGGCTTTACCATATTTTGAAGAGCGTATTAAGCCGGATATGCTAGCAGGTAAAAGAGTTCTTATCGCCGCACATGGTAATTCAATCAGAGCATTAGTTAAGTATTTTGAGAACCTAACAAACGAAGAGATTATGGAAGTAAATATACCAACCGGTGTACCACTAGTTTATGAGTTTGATAAAGATTTTAATATTTTGAAGAAGTATTATTTAGGGGATCAGGAGGCGCTTAAGGCTAAGATGCAGAGTGTGGCGAATCAGGGTAAAAAGAAATAAATTGCCAGTAGACCATTCTAAATGGTGAAAATAGACTTGATACATTTACCCCAAAGGTCCGTACGCCGAAAGTACCGTCCCTTTGGGGTTTATATGCTATTAACGAAGAAAAGCAACTACTAATACGGAAAGGTAACTAGTAATTGCTTTTTATATTTTATTGTAAAGAGTATTCAGATGCAAAACGCAGCATATAGTGGGATTGATTTTATGTTGTCTTTTAGTCCGAAGTTGCCTTGGGTTATGCGTATCCCTCGGGATGGTGAATATTGCTTCATGTATTTGTTAAAACTCCTTGAACGCTTATTTCTTTTTGACTTAACTTCTATAGGGATTATTTCATCATGACGTTGTATTATAAAGTCTATCTCCATTCGATCATCGCTGTAGTAATATAGCTCATAGTTATTTGCTGATAATTCCATGGCAACATAGTTTTCAACGATTGCACCTTTGTATAGATGGTCTTCATCATCTTTTAAAATTATAAAAGGTATGTTTGCTAATGAGTTCAGGAGACCTATATCGTTCATAAATATTTTGAAAAAGGTTGGTTTTATGTAGGCACTTATTGGAAATTTGGCGGTTTTAATTGCCTTACAAATAATATGTACGTTTGATGCTACTAGCCACTCTATGGCACTATCAAAGTGACTAGCTTTTGCTCCTTTTTTGACTGTGCTATATTTAAACTTTTTGTTCTCTCTTGACAATTGCTCAGGAAGACTTTTAAAAATGGACTGTATTTTTATATTCTCTGAACTGGTAGAGTATTTTCCCATATCGGCTATGTAGGCATTTACAATATTTTTTGGTATTTCCCTATTAAATGCTATAATGTCATTACCTTTATTTATATATTCTAACACGGACATAGGCATACCGCCCACGCAAAGGTAGTCTTTGTATAGGGCTAGGAGCTTTTTATGAACATCATCTGGCATTGGACGATTTTCTTTGAAATTAGTCTTTATTTTATCAACTAATATTTCATGCCCAAGTGCTACCAAAAATTCATCAAAGGTTAAAGGATACATTTTCTTAAATTCTACTTTTCCAACGGGAAACGAAAGATTTGAACGGTTTAGCATAACGCCAAGTAGACTACCAGCACAGGCGACATGATACTTATTGTTATTTTCTGCAAAATACTTTAGAGAGGTAACACATTTAGGGGAAAGCTGAACTTCATCAAATATTATTATATCGTTTTTTGCATCTATTTTTTTAGAAAATGAAAGTTCAATATCTGATATTATCCTGTCTATATTTAGATCATCTTCAAATAATGATAACATCTTAGGGTTTTCTTCAAAGTTTATATAAAAACACGATGAAAAGTTTTCTTTTGCAAATTCTTTTAGTATGTAGGTTTTACCTATTTGCCTGGCACCTAAAAGTAGCAGAGGAAGTTTATCTTTTCGGTTCTGCCATTCGTTTAGAAATAGACTTATTTTTCTCTTCATTTTCGATTCCTTAAAAGTTTTTAATATTTTTCAACTAACATTTTAACAAATAAAACGCCTTAAGTCAAAAAAAAGGAAAAATTGCCACTTTTTTATTACTAAAAAAAGGAATTTTTTCCACTTTTTGGCGTTAAGGTGTAAAATGACGTAATTTTCTTCGTGTTGATAGAGGTATTTATTCCAGCAAGTTTTTATAGATAAATTCGTATATTTCTTGATTTTTTATTGCCCATTTGTTGCACATATCCATCGCCATTTCTTTTGATGGCACAAGAAGATTAATGCTAATGAGAGATTCGCCTCTTTCCATGGCGGTTAGGGATACATTGTATTCACCGTCTCCATTTGACGTTATATTTGTAAGCAAATCGTAGTTTTTCGAAGTGTGAAGAACGTCTACGATGTAATTGTCCATCTCCTCGATCATACTTTTTGGAATAAGGTTTATAAGTAGACCCAGAGTTTCTGCTCCTTTTGAGGTAATGTAGTAGAGTGTTTTGCTTTCAACACTTTTCGAGTAAATGTATTTACTTTCTACGAGCTCATTAATAAATTGTTGCAGATTAAAATAATCCATATAATTTTCCGCAATGAAAAAATCACAAAGCCCAGTATTGGTCACAAAGTGCTTTACTGTTTTTATCATATATAAAATAGATAGCTTATCGATACTAATTTCATAGTCTTGTCCTGACATAGTTACTCCTTATTAAATAAATCGATAAACTAATTATACTATTTTTTCTTAATGTAGCAAATTTTTTTATTCCTGTTGTAAAAATAAATGTTTGACAATAAAAGAGTTAATTGATATAGTGGTACTAAATAGTACTACTAATTTAATAGAATTAATAAGTTTTTCTTAGTTGAGAAGTATAGATTTTGATTGGAAAGGATAAATATGATAAAAGTAGGAATAGTTGGCTATGGTAATTTAGGAAAGGGCGCTGAAAGTGCCGTTAAAACTTCTAACGATATGGAGCTTGTAGGCGTATTTACAAGAAGAGAACCCAGTTCTGTAAAGCCACTTTATGAAGATACGAAGGTGTATCATGTGAATGATGCAGCCAAGATGAAAGAGGATATAGATGTCATGATACTTTGTGGTGGAAGTGCTACAGACTTAATCGGACAAACACCAGAGTTTGCGAGGAACTTTAATTTAGTAGATAGCTTTGATACACATAAGAGAATACCGGAACATTTTGCAAATGTTGATAAAGTCGCAAAAGAATCTGGGAAACTGGCTGTTATATCATCTGGTTGGGATCCAGGGCTATTTTCTTTAAATAGACTCTATGCGAGAAGTATCTTGCCTAGAGGAAAGGATTATACCTTCTGGGGAAAAGGAGTAAGCCAAGGACATTCTGACGCACTTAGAAGAATCGATGGCGTGAAGAATGCTATTCAGTATACAATACCTGTAGAAAAGGTTGTCGAAGAAGTGAGAGCCGGTTTAAACAAAGATTATACCGTTAGGCAGCAGCATACGAGACTATGTTACGTAGTTCTTGAAAGTGATACAGAGGATGAGAGAAAAAGGGTCACTGAGGAAATAGTAAACATGCCAAACTATTTCTCAGACTACGATACAACCGTTGAATTTATTACGGAAGAAGTGCTTAGAGCAGAACATAAAGGATTACCGCATGGCGGATTTGTCATAAGGAGTGGTAATACCGGAGCAAATGGCGACACAAAACATATTTATGAGTTTTCGCTAAAACTAGAGTCCAACTCAGAGTTTACGTCAAGCGTCCTAATCGCTTATGCAAGAGCTGCTTATAGGCTTAATAAAAGAGGTGAGAGTGGGGCTAAGACGGTATTTGAAATAGCACCTGCGGATATATCGCCAGAAAGTATTGAAGATTTAAGAAAGAATTTATTATAAATAGTTCCTGCGATAAATACTATTAAAGATTGTAAAACAACCTTTTAAGAAATGACTTAAGGGGTTGTTTTTGCATGAGAATTCAACAAACACTATACTTAATATTGAAAACTATTTTCAAATTGATAGAATTTATTGTATGATAGAACTACGTTAAGGGGGCCGAGCAATGCTCGACTCCCCTTAACGAAATACTGGAGGAAGTATGAACGAAGACGTAGTAAAAAAGCTACTGGAAAAAATGAATAATAATAGTAATTACAAAGAAGTCGATAATTCTCACTTTAAAGGAACCACGAAACTAAACCCTCTAGATAATGTACTGACGATTGAGAAGCAAGACATTTTTTTAAAACAAGATTTTTTATTTAGAGGGGATTTTAAAGGGAATCATTTAGAGTTTACTTTTCCGGTAAAGGGTAATGTTGAACTTGAGATTAACGAAAAGTACATGCATTCTAAGGCGGATATGGATTTGTTTTCTCTTTCTGCCTTTGAGCACGATAGATCGATGATATTTGCTAAAAAAGGAGACACTATTAAACACCTTGCTATTAATTTAAATCGTGACATATATTATAAAAATTTTCATCTTACGAAGTCCTTAACGAAAGGCAATACGAATTTATACAAAGTTTCGGGTGACGATAAATACATAAGGGAAACAGTTAATAAACTCTATATGGAAGATTCACAGGACAACCTATCAAAAGAAGAAACCAGAACATTAGCATATGATTTAATAGGGTATTGTGTGAATAAAATTTTGGGGAATACCTACTATTACAGATGCATCAATAAGGATGATTTACGGATAATAAGTCAGATAAGGCAGTATATTAATAAGAACTTTCTAAAGAAGTTAAGTTTGTATGAAATAAGCAGTTTTTCCTATTTTAATGAGTTTAAAATAAAGAAAGCTTACAAAGAAGTATATGGGGAAACAGTATTTGAAACCATTAGAAAAAAAAGAATGGATTATGCGGTGACCCTTATTTCAGCAAAAAAGTATTCTCTTAATGAAATAGCGTATCTTTGTGGTTATGAAAGTTATCCTAGTTTTTATAAATCTTTTAAGAGACACTTCTCATTTTCTCCAAGTGATTTCTGATTGTAAAAATCCGTTTAGGAAATGTCATAAAACTCTTTCTTAATGTAGTATTACTTAAGAAGGAGTTTATTGTTATGAAAAAGAAAAAATCAGGTGTATCAAGACTTACCGAAATATCAAATTCTAAAAAAAATAGTTTTATGCTTGCGAAGGGGGTTACACTTTTTGTCACGATGATAAAACTATTTCAGCTCTGGGTTATTTATAAAATAATAGCGGAAGTAGCAACTAGCCTTGTTGCTTCAACTACTTTACATACTGAATTATTGAAAAACTATTCACTTATGTTGATTGCAACAGGGGTGCTATATGGTTTTCTTCGCTACATCAGTTCTGTGATGGCACATAAAAGTGCATTTGATATTATTTATGATACAAAAATAGCACTCATAAATCATTTGAATAAAATACATTTGGGTTATCTTAATAAGATGTCATTAGGGAAACTTGAAAAAGTAATAATGGCGGATGCAGACAAGATGGAGAGCTTCTTATCACATCATCAAATGGATATAATGGAGGTATTTTTGACAGCGCCGTTAGTGTTGTTGTATTTATTCTATGTTGATATTACACTGGCTTTGGTAATGCTCGTACCTATCGTTATTGCTATTTTAATTCTAGGTATTAGTATGTCAAAACCGGACAATAAAAAAGACCAGGTTGTTTTAAATGATGAGATAGGAAATGTTCAAACAGAAGTCATTGAGTATATCAATGGCATGAATGATATAAAGTGCTATGACATTGGCGAAAAATCTATGGGCGAGTATAAAAGGGCGATAACCGGTCTTGCGGATATAGTGATAAAGATTGCCGAAAAAAATAAGTACGTTGTAGGCGCATTTTATTCGACCCTCAACTTACCGTATCTATCGGTTCTACTACTCACATTTATACGATACTTCTCCGGTGATGATAAGGCCATGATTATTTCAAATTTTGTACTGGCTTTAATAGCGATAACAATACTAAAAAGTACATTTGAAACCCTATTTATCATGTCGCGCTCACTCATGGAAATCAATGAAAGTGTATCCAGGATAGACGCGATACTTGACCTTCCTGTTATACAAGAACCGGGTGCGAAAACTACTATAGAAAACTATGATATGGAGTTTAAGAATGTCTTTTTCGATTATGGCGAAAAAGAGATATTAAAAGACATTAGTTTTAAGGTCCCTGCTGGTTCAAAAGTAGGAATTATCGGTTCTTCAGGCGGGGGAAAGACGACCATCGCAAAACTTATCATTAAGTTTTTAAAGGCTAAATCCGGAGAGATTACGATAGGTGGTAGGAACATAGAGGATATTGATAGTAAGACGTTGATGGACAGTATTTCCTTTGTGTTTCAAGAGAGTTATTTGTTTAAAGACACCATAATGTTTAATTTGACGATGAATAAAGATATTCCAAAAGACGAGGTTATAAAGGTATGTAGGCTATTAAATATTCATGATAAAATCATGCGTTTAAAAAATGGTTATGATACAGTCGTTGGGAAAGAGGAGGGATTTTTCTCTGGTGGTGAGATTCAAAGGATTGCCGTCGCAAGAATTCTTCTTAAAGACAGTAAAATCATTGTGCTAGATGAAGCTACTGCGTCATCGGATACTGAAAATGAGCTCTATTTGCAAAATGCTTTCATAGAATTAGCCTGTGATAAAACTGTCATTATGGTCGCGCATAGATTAAAGACAATAGAAAAAGCGGACAATATTATCGTCGTGGAAAATGGACGGCTAAAAGAAAGTGGCAGTCATTCGGAGTTAATTGATAAAAAAGGAAGATACTACGACCTATATAATTATCAAAATATGGCCGAAAAGATGACCATTTCAAGCTTGATGAAGGGAGAAGTACGATGTTAGATTTTATAAAAAAATCTTGCTTTAATAAAAGCAAGGAATATAAAAAGTTATTTATCATGTTTTTAGTGGATACTTGGATTGAAAAACTTGCCCCTTCAATAGGAGGTCTTACGTTTTTTCTATTACTAACAGTAAAGGACATTCCTAGGAAAACATTCTATATCCTTATAATAGCACTTATTGTACAGTTTATATTGATGTTTTTATTTCACTCAAAGATATATATATTTAATTTCAAAACAGTGTCAGAGAGCATAAGAGATTTTCAAGTTGTGCTAGGTAAAAAACTAAGAAGACTACCTATGGGATTTTACCAAAGTAAAAATTCATCCGATCTATTAAAAGTGATTGTCGATGATCATAATACGGTAAATATGACGTGGACAGGGATTATCCAAGTAGTATCGGCTATGGTGATAAACCTCGTTGTCCTAGTAGTGTTAATCACTTTTCTGGATTTCAAACTCGGTATGATACTTATTGGTCTTATACCTATTAGTTATGTATTCGTCCATATTTCAAAAAAGAATTACGCAAAGGTAAGTAAAGTGCTGAGGAAGGTGGTTGCAGACTCTTCGAATAGTTTACTTGATTACATATCGGGTCTTGCCACGTTAAGACTATTCAATATGAAAGGGCAGGAGTTTGAACGATTAACTTCGAACTTAAAAAGATTTAAAGAACTCGCTTTAAAAATGGAACTATCTTCATTTCCTGTCGCAACATTTAGCACCTCCATTTTGTTTATGGGAACAGGGGTAGTGGCATATTTTGGGGCTGTTTTCCTTGAAAAGGCAGAGCTTAATCCTGTTATTTATATCGTTTTCCTGTTTGTCGCCATGCAGATATATGCGCCGCTAGTTATTGTTTATTTAAATTCATTAATGCTAGAAGATTTCAAATTAGCAGTAGGTAGGATTTATGAATTTTATGGGTATGAAGAGCTAAAAAATGGTAGGGAAACGATTGAGAAAAAAGGGAGTTTAACGTTCAAAGATCTAAACTTTTTATATGGAAAAACCCCGGTTTTAAATGCTATCAATTTAACGATAGATGATAATAAAATATATGCTATCGTTGGCAAAAGTGGTTGCGGGAAAACAACCCTCTTAAAGATGCTGCTCAGATATTATGAACCGGATGAACAATCTATTTTTATGGACGATAAAGCAATCGATAATTTTGACGTCGAGAATTATTTATCGATGTATGGTGTGGTTTTTCAACATGCGTATATGTTTAATAAAAGCGTTGCCTACAATATTGGGATTGCAAAAGGGGATGCAACCCTTGAGGAGATTATTGCTGCCGCCAAGATGGCGAATTGTCATGAATTCATCAAAAAACTAGAAAATGGATATGAAACGACAATAGGAGTAAATGGTAGTAAACTATCAGCTGGACAAAGACAAAGGATTGCCGTAGCTAGAGCTTTTCTAAAAGACGCTAGTATAATTTTGATGGATGAACCTACCGCTTCGTTAGACATTGAAAATGAAATGTTACTGAAAAGAGCTCTGCAAAGTTTATCAAAGCATAAGACCGTACTAGTAGTATCTCACAGACTTCATTTTATAAAAGATGCAGATGAAATAATCGTAATGGATGAAGGTGAAATAAAAGCGGTGGGAAGTCATGATGATTTAATTCAGAGAAATAGCATTTACCAAAAACTTTGGGAAGATGAGGAGAAAGTTCTTTCTTGGAACTTATGATTGGTCAGAAAACTCTTGTCGCAACGTAAACGCATACATTTCTTCGCGTCCGGATATAATTTTCCGTCTCATAGGCTCCTTGGAGGAGCCTTTTTAGTGACAGTTTCGTCTATCTCTGTTGTCTAGGTGCCTGGCACCTAGAACAACAAGCAGGCAGAATATTTAATGTTTGGGGGCAGTTTCAAAATAGCTTATTTGTCCTGTTATTAGCATATTGACTTTTATTGTATTATTGTATACAATAATACAATAAAAGTATTTGCCGTGGAGGAATAATGAACGAAAAGGTCAGAGATAGTTTAATTAAAAATATTCGTATTGGGGGGAATAGCTACCAATATTTTGATATTAACGAACTTGAAAATTATGGATATGAAATAAAATCTCTTCCTAATAGCATTAAGATACTACTTGAAAACGCCCTCAGAAACTTTGATGATGATAAAATTAACTTAGAACATATTGAAAGTATTGCTAACTGGCACAAGGGGAGTTCTTCTGATGATGTATCTTTTATGCCTACTAGAATACTTTTACAAGATTTCACGGGGGTTCCTGCTGTTGTTGATCTTGCTGCGATGAGAGAGTCCGTTAACAAAGCGGGAATAAATCCTAAGAAAATAAATCCGACATTAAAAGTAGACCTGGTCATTGACCACTCTTTAATCATTGATTATTTTGGTGATAAAAATGCTCTTGAAAGCAATGTAAAAGCTGAGTTTGAAAGGAATATCGAAAGATATAAGTTCCTAAAATGGGCTGGAAATACCTTTGATAATTTTAAGGTATACGCACCTAATAATGGCATAATCCACCAGATTAATTTAGAGAAAATTGCGACAGTGTCAGTAAAAAAAGATGATTTTATATATCCTGATAGTCTTGTTGGCACAGACTCTCATACTACTATGATTAATGGTCTTGGCGTTTTTGGGTTTGGTGTTGGCGGCATTGAGGCAGAGGCTGCCATGCTTGGACAACCTATCTATATGACACGTCCGGAAGTAATAGGGGTAGAAATAACTGGTGAAAAGAACGAAGGCATAGTTGCTACAGACATAGTGCTTACTCTTGTGAACATGCTTAGAAAAGAAAATGTAGTCGGTAAGATAGTCGAGTACTTTGGTGAAGCTGTAAAGAGTATGGATATACCAACGAGGGCAACGATTGCCAATATGGCACCAGAATATGGCGCTACTTGTGGCTATTTTAGCGTTGATGAGAAAACAATAGATTATCTAAAATTAACAGGACGAGATGACTACGCTGTCATATCGGAAGTTTTATATAAAAAAATCGGCGCATTTGGTAATACGGATAATCAAAAGTATACGAAGGTACTCAAACTAGATTTATCAGAGGTAAAGCCTGCGCTGGCAGGACATAAAAGGCCTCAAGATAAGATAGGGCTAAGTGAATTAGAAGCGTCTTATAAAAGTAGTGTTACAAATCCTTCAAAAGAAGGAGGACTAGGCCTTGCTAGAGAAAAATTAAATGAAAAGTATGACCTAACAATAAATGGAGAGGAAACATCACTATCTTCCGGTGACGTCGTTATTGCGGCCATAACTAGTTGTACGAATACGTCAAACCCGGAAGTTCTCTTAGGGGCGGGTTTAATCGCAAAAAAAGCCGTTGAACTCGGCCTTAGCGTTAAAAAGCATGTCAAAACATCTCTTACGCCAGGGTCAAAGTCTGTCACTAAGTATTTGAAAAATGCAGGCCTTTTAGACTATTTTGAAAAGCTAGGATTTAATGTAGCTGGTTACGGGTGCGCAACATGTATTGGAAACGGCGGCGCGTTAATTCCCGAAGTAGAAGATATGGTTATCGATAAAGATATGGTTGTAGCTTCCGTACTAAGCGGTAACAGGAATTTTGAAGGTAGAATACATCAGAACATCAAGTTAAATTACCTTGCTTCGCCGATGCTTGTCATGCTATTTGCGATTGCAGGGACCGTTAAGATTGATTTGACGAAAGACAGCATTGGCGTTGATAACAAAGGAAATGACGTATTCTTAAAAGACCTATGGCCATCAAACGAAGATATAAAAGTATTAATTAATAAGTATGTTACAAAAGAAATTTTTACATCTACAAAAATCTCGGGAGAAGAGTTTGATAAGATAAAGACGAAAGACAGTCAATTGTACGACTGGGATGAAAAATCTACATACATAAGACTACCTAACTTTTTCGACAGTGTTGCGGGCGATGTGCAAGAAATAAGAGATTTAACAAATCTTAAGCTGATAGCTGCGTTAGGAGATAGTGTAACCACGGACCATATTTCTCCGGCGGGCGCAATAGCCATGGACACGGAGGCCGGGCAATATCTTCTTTCGAATAAAGTTGAACAAAAGGATTTTAATTCATATGGGACAAGACGTGGCAATCATGAAGTAATGATGAGAGGAACTTTTGCCAATATTCGAGTTAGGAATAAACTCGCTGAAGGAACAGAGGGCGGCTATACCAAAGATGAAAACGGAAATATAGTGTCTATTTTTAGTGAGGCGATGAAGACTTCTAAAAAAGGAGAAGGGCTTATCGTTATAGCAGGAAAAGAATACGGTACGGGCAGTTCCAGAGACTGGGCGGCTAAAGGGCCTGCGCTACTTGGGGTTAAAGCTGTAATAGCGCAGAGTTACGAAAGAATACATCGATCGAATCTTGTTGGTATGGGAATACTACCGCTAGAGTTTAAGGACGGAGAAAATTTCGAAAAATTAGGACTTATAGATTATGATGAATTTTCGGTCACAGGTCTGTCGGATAACATAAAAGCTAAAGAGACATATCAGGTTATCGCAAAAGGAAAACATGGTGTGAAGTATTTTGACGTCATTTCAAGGCTTGATAGTATGGTTGATATAAAGTATTATAGAAACGGTGGAATTTTACATACTTTACTCAGAGAAATGATAAAAAACACCTGATAATAAGTATTTATGGATTATAAGGAGATACAATGAAAGCAACCAAAATAACAGAAGATATTTTTTTACTCTCAGTGAATGTTAAAGATATATTATTTGAAGAATTATGGGAACTACCAAGTGGCGTTACACTTAATTCATTCATTGTAAAAGGTGAGAAGACGGCAATTATTGATGGTTTTTGTAACTGGGACGGCGTCCCGGAACACCTATATGAATTATTAGAGGAGATAAAGATAGATGTCAATGATATAGATTATGCAATCATTAATCATATGGAACCTGACCATACAGGGTGGATAGAGAATTTCAGAAAACTCAATGATCACTTCAAGATATATACGAACAAAAAGGCAGCGGATATTTTAAAAGTTTTTTATAACTATGAAGATAATGTTGTCATAGTAAAAGAGGGAGATACGATAGACCTTGGGAATGGAAAAGTTCTGTCATTTCATCCGACGCCAAATGTGCACTGGCCGGATACGATGATGACATTAGAAACTAGTACCAAGACATTATTTACTTGTGATATGTATGGAGCATTTGGAGAATTGGTGAACTCACACTTTGATGATGAACTCTCTGAAGAAGAAAAAGAAGTTATAGTTGATGAAGAAATCAGATACTATTCAAATGTTTTGAACACGTTTAATTCTTTTGTCAAAAAGGCAATTGATAAGACCAGAACACTCGAACCAAGTATAATTGCACCTGGTCATGGTGCGGTATATAGACATGATGTCAATAGTATTATAGATAGATATGAAGAGATATATAATTATTCGCTGGAAGGTGCAAAAGAGGAGGTTGCCCTACTTTGGGGTTCCATGTACGGTATGACAAAAGCAGCCAAAGACCTTATCGTAAAAGAACTTGTAAAGAGAAAAATTAAGTATCATGAGTTGCACATGCCTTACGCTACTAATGGGGATGTTTTAAGCAAGGTTATTCGGTGCAAATACGTTGTAATTGCTGCGCCAACTTATGAGTTTAACTTATATCCACCGATTTCATCGGCGTTAGAAGAGCTTGGCAAGAAGAAAATAGTTGGTAAAAAATGTATTTATGTAGGATCATTCGGTTGGGGGTCAAAGGCGTCTAAAGAACTAGACCACATTATAGAGTTTAACAAAATGAACTGGGATGTAAAAGAAGTTGTTCAGTTCAAAGGTTCACTAAAGGGAGATGACGAAGAAAAAGTTCGTGCGGCTATAGATACTTTACTACGTTAAAACATATAATATCACAATAATAAATAGATTTTATCTATATATTTATAACAAAATTTCAAATTAATTATACAAAATACTTTATCATTAAACGATTTAATGGTATAATGTTTTGTATTATAATAAGCACAGGAGGTTTTTAAATGAAAAAAATTTTTACATTGTTACTAGCTTTTGCTCTAGTATTAGGCATGGTTTCATGTGGGCAAAAAGCGGAAGAAACAACAGCGGCACCAGCAGAAACAACTGCGTCTCAAGCGCAAGCGGAAGAAACAACAGCAGCACCTACGGAAGCTGAGGAAACTGGCGGAATGGAAGGTGTAGGATTCACATTTAACTTAGGTTCTGATCCTAAGACACTTGATCCAAGTCTTAACAGTGCTAGTGATGGTGGAGATATCATCAATAACACTTTTGAAGGTCTTGTAGTTGATACTGCAGAAGAAGG
>PDWI01000746.1_pt1 | contig 52663 bp, 57 predicted proteins | sample 1430891 | NCBI WGS metagenome assembly PDWI01 (sample SAMN01162508, study PRJNA174530) | Oral metagenome, whole genome shotgun sequencing project. | biome: Marine environment; feature: Marine mammal; material: Swab sample of the gingival sulcus; isolation source: swab sample of gingival sulcus... | reverse complement strand
ATCCTTTGATATTTCCCTGTGGGCAAAAAATATCTTTGATGAAAAATATTTGACCAGCAAGAGCTATTATATTGGAGGACATATTGCCGAAGACGCTGCTCCCCGCTCTGTTGGGATTTCCATGACCTATTACTTCTGATGATACGGTCATAAATCGTGTATTATACTGTTTTATAAGGAGAAAAACGTGAAAAAGTATGTAATAACTCTTTTGACCGCTTTTTGTCTGGCCGCCAGCAATTCCCTTGCCTTTGCCCATACCTTTTGGGTAAACACCTTTGATTCAACTGCGCACCAGCCAAGGCATGTGCTTGTTACCCTGGGATATGGACACTCCTTTCCCATAGACGATTTGCTGACAGATTTGACCCTGGAATCTTTTACCCTGTACGACCCGGAGCTTAAATCAACATCCTTACCCCTGCCTGTTACCCAACAGACTGAAGCCATGAAACTTGACAACCACCTGCAGGTTGTTTCCGGCGACCTTGCCGCCAGAAAAATTATTCTGGCCAAAAACTGTCCGACCGGGGTTTACCAGGTCAGTGCAGAGAGCAGGGACAATTACTGGACATATTATATTGATAAAAAAGGACGGAAACGATGGGCAGCCAAACCAATGAACGAGGTGCAGGAAGCCAAAAAAATCCTCCGCGGCATGCGCTATCATCCCTTTGCTGTCTCCTATTTTACCGTGGGCAAGTGGCAGATACCCAAATCTCTGGGGCAGGAACTGGAAATTATCCCCATGACGGATCTCTCAAATGTACATGCTGGCGACCTTGTCAAATTCAAGGTGCTGTTTATGGGCAAGGAGCTGAGTACCGACCCGTCACTGAGTATTGAATATATCACTGCCAAAAGTGATGCCTTTGGCGCCGCAGAAAAGTTTTCACTTGCTTCACTGCTTTTTAATGGCAAGGGACAGTTTCGCCTGCCTGCAGCCGGTAACTGGTTGGTTAACGTTTATACCCGCCAGAATGTCACAAAGGACAATGCACTGAAACACCTCTCCAAAAAATGCACCACCGTGCTTTACTCCAGCAGCGTTACCTTTGCGGTAAAACCATAGCAACGTACCTATTTTTTTAAATTTATGGCCTGTGGGGAAGTATTAAATGGAAATTTCTCCCGCAGGTCAATAACACAAAAGCTGCATGTGACTCTGGAACGAAAATATTCAGGCGGTGAAATGTGAAAGCTCAATGCGAATTCTGGCTTGATTTTCAGATTGAGAAATCTAATTTAAACCCTATGAATCACTCTTTTAAAAGTAATTTTTCCTTTAACATCCATTTTATGTCAGACAAATGGAATTTTTCATCCCTGCTGAACCAGCGTGAATTTTTCAATAGAAATTTCTTATTTTCATAATAGAATTTATTTGATTGTTTTTTTTCTTTTTCTATTACTTTATTGTCTGACTTAAAAAAAGAGTCCTCTCTTTTTTTCCAGTTATCAAACATTGCAAATGTATTTCCAAGGCCTGCAAAAAAGAATAAAACAAAATAAAATTTAAAAAATAAAAAGTAATTTTTTTTCTCTGACTTTCTCAAATCTTCTCTTCAACTCTTTGTCAAATTTTTCAATCTTTAGGCTTTTATACAAAACTTTCATTATATCACCGTGGGTTTCCAGCCTTACAGTGTGGCTGCCTGTATTCCAGAAAAAATTGCCCTGGGCATCTTTTTTATAATCACCATACTTTGTCTTTAAAATATTCAGAACTTCCAGTATTTTTTTATTATCCGAGACATCATAAACATATCTTGCTCCAAGCAGGGAGTTACCTGTAAATTCATATAAAAGAAAAATATCTGAATCCATAAATTCAAACTTGTAAGAAAGATATTTTTCTGTAATTTTAAGAGGTTTCATTTTTTCAGAAGCAAGGACATCTATCCTTGTCATTCCCCAGTTGACATTTCTGAAATCATATAAACTCTCAGCTACAATATCTGAACAGAAAAAATAAAGAATAAAAAAAAGAATAAATTTTTTCATTTATAACCATATTTAAGTTTATTTGTAACTGTTCAGTTTAAACTGGACTGTATTTTTATCAGTTTTTCAGCTGAATAGTTAAGTTGATTTTTTTAAAAAAAAGCAAAACACTCTTTATAATTCGGTATATTTGGAAAAAAATTAAGAAAAGCCCTTTTGTTTTTTAGTAATCAGGCAAAAGAGAGGAAATAAAAAAAAGGGAAAGACAAACTCTTTCCCTCAAAATTACAAAATAAAGATACTGGCAGATTTTTAACGCTTTGAAAACTGAAAACTTGCACGGGCGCCTTTTTGCCCATACTTTTTTCTTTCTTTCATTCTTGGGTCTCTTCTCACAAAACCGGCTTTTTTCAAAACATCTCTTAATTCAGGATCAAATTTGATCAAAGCCTGGCTTATACCATGCCTTGCAGCTTCAGCCTGCCCTGTCATGCCACCACCCTTGACACTTACCTTTACATTAAACGCTGAAATTTTATCAGTAATCTGAAGAGGTTCCATTACACTTTCAGAATGACGTTTAACTCCAAAATATGTTTCAACTGGCTTATTATTAATATAAATATTACCTGAACCCGGTTCAATCCATGTTCTGGCAACAGATGTTTTTCTTCTTCCAGTAGCGTAGTAAATGCTATCTTTTGTCATTTATCTCACCTGTATATATACTGATTAAATATTCATAATTTCAGGTTGTTGAGCATGGTGTGGGTGCTCAGAGCCTGAATATACTCTCAATTTTTTGTTAAGTTTTCTGCCAAGCTTATTTTTTGGCAGCATTCCCTTTACTGCAAGACGGATAACCTCTTCAGGTTTCTTCTCAAAAAGTTTTTCAGCAGTTATTTCCTTTAGACCACCTGTATATCCACTATGACGGTAATATTTTTTCTGGGCCATTTTCCTGCCTGTAAGAACAACCTTTTCAGCATTAATAACAACCACAGAATCTCCGCAATCAGCATGTGGTGTAAAAAGAGGATTATGTTTACCCCTTATAACTTTGGCAACTTCTGATGCAAGCCGTCCAAGAACCTTACCCTCGGCATCAACAAGATGCCATTTTGTTTCAATGTCTTCTCTTTTAGCACTGTATGTCTGTTTTTTCACGATTTACTCCTGTATCACAAAATATAACTTTTGAGAGATACCTTAAAAAATAATTGATGTCAACTATATTTAAACTTTTACTTGTTTTACATAATAATATAAAATTTTATATCTCTTTTTCAGCAAAGAAATAACTAATATTAAGGAAATTTTTTATGCCATCATTTGAAATTGAAGTCAAATTTTATATTAAAAATATTAACAAACTTTTAAAAAAATTGTCATCATATACCAATCAATACCCAAAAAAATTTTTTGAAAAAAATATTTTATTTGATACAAACGATTTTTTTCTACAAAAAAGCAATAAAATACTGCGGCTTAGGTCATATTCAGGTAAAAATATCATAACTTTAAAAAAATCCCCAAAACAAAAAAGCGAAAATTTTAAAATTATGGAAGAAACTGAAATTTTTGTAGATTCATTTGACAAAACAAAAAAAATACTTCATGAGTCTGGATTTATAAAAACACAGATCTATGAAAAAGAAAGAATTATTTTTAAAAAAGAAAACTTAAGTATTTGCGTAGATTACCTTCCTTTTGGAAACTTTCTTGAACTGGAAGGAGCAAAAAATGATATAATTGAAACAGCTTCACAACTTGATTTTGACTGGAATCAAAGGATATTACCAAGCTATATAAAAATTTTTAAAATTATAAAAAACGCACATAATCTGACTTTCAATGACATTACATTTAAAAATTTTAAAAATACGGAGCTTGAAACTATTGAAAAAACTATTTTAAAAAATTTTAATATCACTTAAAAAACACTCAGATTTATCTGATAAATCTTATTATTTCTTTTTCATGTTTTTATCTTCTTCCTTTGAAGAAGAATTTTTGTTTTTTTGATTTTTTCCGGCAGACACGGTTTCACCTTCTCTTGTGCAGCTTACTTCAGCATTTATTATACCGCCGCTCTCAACAATAAGATCATTGCATGTAACAACACCGCTGCATTTTCCAGAGGATAGAACAATAACTTTACCTCTTGCAAAAACATTTCCTTCAAAAATTCCACCTATTGTAATATCCTCAACTTTTATATTTGAAAAAACACTGCCTTCTTGAGCAATAATAAGAGATTCTCCTGTAATTTCTCCTTTAATTGTTCCTTTGACCACAAGCTTACCTTCATAAAATAATTCACCTTCTATATTAAGGTCTTTATCTATTATTGAAAGATTTTTCCCTTTGGCAGCCACACAACACCCCTTTTTTTTATATTGAAATTGACTTCACAAACTAAATCTGAGTTATTAAAACAAACAAAAAATTCTACCCTTGACTGGATGGAAATACTTTTTCAAAAATCAGTTCTTTTTTTTCAGAGTAAACAAGAATTTTTGCATTGGTATATTTATCAAGGTCAATTCTTCCTAAAAATTTTATTTCTACTGGTTTAAATCTGGAAATAGAAAAAAACTGCCCTTTTGCAGGATCAGCAGGTTTTTTATCCAGAACAACAGAATAAGGCGAAACCATCCAGTCTTTTTCATCCATGGTATCAGACCACAAAATTACAAAAATATAACCGGAAACATTTTCTTCAGAGCTTGCAGTTTTCACAATATTAAATTCAATTTTTGTAAAATCACTGCCCTTAGAAATTTTCAAGTCTTTAATATCAACATATTTTTTATTTTGAAAATCATTTTCTTTTTTTATGGCTTCTTTTTTTATAGCCATATCGGAAAAAGACTTTTCTCCCGTTCCAGAGAGTTCTTTCTCTTTACTTAAGCCAGATGTTCCACTAAAATCTGGACTATCTTTTGAGTAAAGCTGATTTAAAAGTGCCAGCTTTGCCTTTGCTTTTTCATTTTCTTTTTTTATTAAATTATTTTCATTTGTTAACTTTTCCAATCTCATTTTCAAAGGCTTTGTATTATTTTGCCTGAGGAAATAAAAAGAAATGGCACATGAAATAAAAAGAACAGACAATATTGCAAGAACAAAAAATAAAGAAACAATTACTTTTATAAAGTTTACACGTAAAACCCTGCCTTGCTCATCTACAAATAAAACAGACCAATTCCCTTTTAGACTGCTGTCCCCATTATTTTTCGAATGGCTTCTTTCAATATCTCTTTCAAAAGTATCCATTTACAGTTTCCCTGTATTAATGCAATTATTACAAATTATCTCTTATAAATATAAATGGCGTCATCGCCTGACAAATTAATTTCTTTCTCAGCACTTGAATTTACAACGGCAATTTCAAGCATTCCGCTGCTGTTCCATAACGCAGTTAAATCCCCTGGCTTTGACAGCATATAAGTCTTTTTTATTCTGCCTATATTTATACTGTTAATATATACTTCTAACTTATCACAATCATTAAAACAATTTAAAAAAAAATTTCTGCTTATATTTGATATCAGATTTCCAAACCTGTCTATTTTGCTGATATTACCAATAATTTTATCTTTTTCAAAAACAGGCTCATCAATAAATTTGGGTAAATAAATATCGCTGACTAAAATTTTTTCCAGAAAGTTATCCATGGGTTCTTCACCTTTTGACAACTTTGCTGCAACCGGTGCAAAAATATCTCTGCCATGAAATGTATCAGATGGTTCAACACACCAGTCTTCAGTCTTTATTTTATAGGCAGAATCAATACCATATTTATAAACAAGCCCTGAAAGAACACCGTTATCAGGAGCTATGACTATTCTGCCACCAATACTTACAACAAGAATATTTCTTTTGGTTCCAACTCCAGGATCAACCACTACAACATGGATACTTCCTTTTGGGTAAAAACAAACAGATTCTGCTAAAAAATCGGAGGCTTCTTTTATATTTTGAGGAAATATTTCATGGGTACCATCTATAATATGAGCATTCTTGTTAAAGGATAAAATAACTCCTTTCATTATGGAGACATAAGCATCCTTTGTTCCAAAATCTGTTACAAGAATTATAAGTTCCTTAATTTCAGTCATTTTTTATTCTTTTAAGCCCCAGATGTTCGTATGCCTTTCCTGCTGCCTTTCTGCCCATGGAAGTTCTTAAAATAAAGCCTTCCTTTAATAAAAAAGGCTCAACAAGATCTACCAGTGTATCACTTTCTTCCTGAAGAGCTGCTGCAATAGCTTCTATTCCAGCAGGCCCGCCATTATAAAATTCTATAATAGTATTCAGATATTTTCTATCAAGAATTGTAAGACCGTTTTCATCAATACCTTCAAGCTGTAAAGCCTCTTCGACACTCTCTGCATCCAGTGTCCCGCTTCCTTTTACAATAGCGTAATCCCTTACCCTTCTTAACAGTCTGTTGGCTATTCTGGGAGTTCCCCTTGATCTCAGAGCAAGAATTCTTCCAGCATCATCAGATATTGATTCATCAAGAATCAAAGCAGATCTTTTTATTATAACCATCAATTCTTCTATTGAATAAAACTCCAATGCCTTGAAAAGACCAAACCTGTCTCTTAGGGGAGCTGACAGCAAACCTGCTCTTGTTGTAGCACCTATCAAGGTAAATCTTTTTAAACGAAATCTGTGTGTTCTCGCATGAACTCCCTTATCAAAAACAAAATCTATGGCAAAATCTTCCATGGCTGAATATAAAAGTTCTTCAACAATTTTAGGAAGCCTGTGTATTTCATCTATAAAAAGAATATCACCATGATTTAAATTAGTAAGAATGCCCACAAGATCCCCCCCTTTTTCAAGAGAAGGCCCTGAGGTCATTACCAGATTTACATTGAGCTCATTGGCTATTATATATGCAAGAGTTGTTTTTCCAAGTCCTGGAGGCCCATGCAAAAGAATATGCTCTATTGGTTCTTTTCTTTTTTGACTGGCAAGTATTGCAATTTTTAAAGTTTTTACAGCATTTTCCTGACCAATATATTCAGCCAGACTGCCAGGGCGCAAATCAACAGCTTCTTTTAAGGTATCATAAAAATTTTCTTCGGGGGAAGCAGCATTAATATCTTCTTTTCCTGATTGATAGAATTTAAATCCTTCTTTTTTCATAAATTTTAACCTGCCTTAATTCTTTTTATATACCTCTGTAAGAAGATCTTCTGGAGATTTTATATCAGGATTTCTTTTAAACACATCGGAAATAAGCTGCCTCGCCTCTTTCACATTATGCCCCAGTTGAGTTACCATAACGTCTATCACAGAACCCACAAAATCTTTTTTATAGCTATCTTCCAGTAAATCACTCTGCAAAGAGTCTCCAGAGACTTCAAAATCACTAAATTTACCTTTAAGAGTCGCTACAATTTTACCAGCAGTTCTTTTTCCAATTCCTTTAAGACTGACAAGGGTTTTTATATCTTCAGTTTCAATAGCATTCACAATTTTTTCAACAGGAATTGTCAAAGCCTTTACAGCCTTAATCACACCTATATCTTCCACAGAAATAAATTTCTTGAAAAAAACCTTGTCCTTCTCATTTTCAAAGCCTATCAAAACAGGAACCGGCTGTCTTTCTGTCTGATGATAATATATAAAAAGACCTGCTTTTTCGCCTATTTCATTTTCCTTAAATGACTTTGAAGTGATTTCAGGAAGAAAAATTTCATATCCTATGCCATTAACCAGAAGAAGAACTCCTTCCCCATCATTTTTTAACACAATTCCTTCAAGATAACCTATCATTTTATTCAGCGTCCTCTTCTGATTCCTATAATAGCAAGTGCTAATGCATCCGATGCATGAAATGGAGAAATTTTTTCTCCATGGCATAGATACTCCCTCACAGCCTTTTCAAGCTGCTCCTTTGATGCTTTGCCATTACCTGTAAGAATTTCTTTGGCAAGCCGTACCTGTACCTCAACAACATCAACTCCGTGATTTGCACAGGCTGAAAGAATGGCGCCACTTACTTTCCCAAGCAATATACCTGATTTTGGATATTCCGGTATGGAAAAAACATCTTCAAGCATAACAAGAGAGGGTTTTTCCTCCTTTATTATATCTTCTGTTTCCTTAAAAATTTTATAAATTCTGTATTGATGAATCATTTCCGGGGAGGTTGTAATACATCCAAAACCATAGGAAATAATTTTTTTAGAGGAGCCTTTTACAATACCAACTCCGGTAGAAGCAAGACCTGGATCAAAGCCAATTATCTTACTGAAATTTACCATACACTTATAATTTCGATAGTTTTCGTCTGGCAATTACAGCTTCATTAGTTTTTGGGAATTTTGATATAAGTGATTCAAAAATTACTTTTGCATTTTCTTTTCTGCCAAGTTGGTAAAAAGCAAGCCCCTGCTTAAGATAAGCTGCCGGCACCTTATTTCCTCTGGAATATTTATCAATAACATTCTGGTACTCAATTACAGCCCTTTTATACTCACCTTTACGATAATAAATCTCACCTATCCAGAATGCTGCGTTATCTGCTTTTTTGGATTTTTTATACTTTTTAAGAAAGGAGGTAAAAAGTTTCATTGAACTGCCAAGCTCACCAGACTTAAATTTTTTCATGGCAGCACCATATAATGAATCTTCATCTCCGTATTTTAATTTTTCCTGTCTGTTTTTTACAGGCTTATCTGGATTTTTAACAGCTTGACCCAAATTTTTTTTATTAAAAGAATTCAAATTTACCTTTTTTTCAAAACCAAGGTATTTTTCAACATCTGAAAGCCTCATAAACAATTCAGAATTTCTATTCTGGTTATTTTCAATTTTAACTTCAAGGTTATTGAGCCTATAATTTATTTTTTCAATCTGCCCTGAAATTTCTGAAATTTTATTTTTCAAAATTTCTGTTTCAGCAACTAAACCAGCATAGCCGGATCTGACACCCTTATTCTTGATGTCCAGTTCCTTTTTGATATTGTTTATATCTGAATCAGCAGAAGAAACATTTTCAATAATTGTCTTCTGCTGTGATTTAAGCAAATCTATTTCACTGCTTACACCATCCATTTCCTGATCTGTTACACAACCGCCCAGAAAAAAAATAAACAGGAAAAAAACATATATATAAAAATTTTTCCTCATATCAAAAACCACCTAAACCGTTAAAATAGCTGCGACCAGAAAAACCGCAGCTATTTTTATAATAATATTACTCTGAATCAATAACAAAATCATCACGTCTGTTTTTAGACCATACTTCCTCTCCTGAGCCCATAACAGCAGGTCTTTCTTCTCCATAAGAAATAACTTTTATCTTGGAGCTGTCAATTCCAAGTGCTTCAAGATATTTTTTTGCACTCTCTGCCCTTTTTTCACCAAGTGCAAGGTTATACTCTGTAGTACCCCTGTCATCACAATTACCTTCTATTGTTATTGTAGCATCAGGATTAGCTGTCATCCACTCTGCCTTTTTATCAAGAATTTCTCTTGCTTCTTCATTCAAATCAGAGCTGTCAAAATCAAAATAAACACTTTCATTAACAAACTCTGCCCTGGCTTCTTGTTTTGCACGCTCTGCCTCTTCTGCTCTCTGCTGCTCAAGTTTTTTCTGACGCTCCAGTTCAGCTGCTTTTATCTGGGCTTCTTTTTCTTTTTTAAGTCTTTCAGCTTCCTTCTGCTTTTCAATAGCTTCCTGCTGAGCCTTTGCCTTTGCAGCAGCCTCAGCCGCTTCCCTTGCAGCCTGTTCTTCCTTTTTGCTGCTGCAACCAAAACTAAACAAAACAACAAATGTAAAAACTACAATAGTAATCATTGAAACATATTTTTTCATACTTTCTCCTTCTAAAAAATTAATATTAATATCCTAATGAGACCAGGCAGGATCACTTTGACTCCCGGCCATATTACAAACTAACATCCTTTGATCTTCTCCTGAACGGGTCATAACAAAAACTTTTTTCTTTCCGGCTCTGGTACTTGTAAAAGCTATAAGAGAACCATCTGGAGACCATGTTGGATCTTCATTTTCTCCAGAATTTGATGTAAGCATTTTCAAATCCCTTCCATCTGGTCTGATGCTGTAAATATTGATGCCATGCTTTGCAGTTTTTCCAACAAAAACAATATATTCACCTAAAGGAGACCATGAAGGGCTTGTATTATAATCACCTTCAAATGTAAGTCTTTTTACTTTTTTTGAATCTAAATCTTTTATATAAATCTGAGGGCCTCCTGATCTTCCTGAAACAAAAACAATTTTTTTACCGTCAGGTGAAAAACATGGAGAAACATCAATTCCCCAGCTTTTGACAATAGTATTAATAATCTTGCCTTGACCTGAAACAAAAAAAATATCTGAGTCCCTGTTAATTGAAAAAACAGCTGCCATGCTGAAACTTCCGGGCTTCCATGCAGGGGTTATGTTAAGATTTCCATGTGAAATTATGTATCCTTTATTACTTTTTAAGGATTTCACAAAAATTTCAGGTATACCTCTTTTATAGGAGGTATAGGCTAACCATTTATTATCATAAGACCAGGATGGCGAAATAGCAATACTTTTGTCATTTGTTATCCTTTTTATATTTTTCCCGTCAAAATCACAAATATAAAGATCCTTGCTCCCTTTTTCAGCAGAAACAAAAACAATTTTACTTTGAAAAAGACCTTTATTCCCAAATAATTCAAACATACAACTTGAAGCAAACCTTCTTAACATTTTCTTATAATCCGTTGATTTGCCCTTATATCTCTTACCAATAACAAGCTTGTTTTTTATAGTATCAAAGAGCCTTATCTCCATCTCAAGAATATCATCCTTTAAAAAAACACCAGAAGTAACAAGGAGTTCCACTCCATTTTTTTTCCACTTGTCAAAATCTATTCTGGAACCTACAACACCTGCAAGTTTTCCATTCTTTTCAATTATTTCAAAATAAGAAGTAAATTTTAAAAGATATTCAAGATATTTATGGCCATTTACCACAATATCAGCAAGTTCAGGATTGCTTTCTATCTGAATAAATTCTGGAACTGCAACAGGTATTTTATTTATAAAGGGGTTATTTACATCAATAAATTTAAGCCCCTTATAATTTTTACAAAAAGCATTGCAGGAAAAGAACAAATAAATTATAAAAAATACAGTAAAATAAATTTTAAACTTTCTTTTTAAAATATCCATAATTACCTTATTCTTATTGTAGTCCTGAAGGCGTAAATCTTAAACCCACTAAAATAAACTTTTTATTTATTCCCTTTGGATGTGAAGGAAATGGAGCAGCTTTTTGTACAGCATTATAAACTGAACTGTCAAAATAGGTATTTGACGATTTTTTATCAAACCAGATCTCTTTTATGCTTCCATCCCCCAACACAGAAAAAACAATAGAAGTCTCCAAAGATTCATCATTATTTACAAGTTCTGCCGGAATTGCCCACATTTTTTCCACGCTTGAAGCGATTTTATATCTGTATATATCTATTTTTTCAGCAATCTCAGCATTTTTTGAAAGGTCAGAGAAAAAATCATTATCTTTTTTTCCCTTTTCCTCTTTTGCAATATCTTTTTTAAACCCCTCTATCTCCATTGCTATATTTTTAAGCCTGTCTTTACTTGAATCTTCTTTTTTATGAGATTTTACAGTATTCTTAAAAATTTTTCCAGGTGCTGATTTATTTTTTTTCTTTTTAACAAGCTTTTTCTTTTTTTTAGAAACAAGAGTTTTTTTTGAATTTATTTTTTTATTCTTGGGAGATTCTTCTGAAATATTAATATTTTTACCTGATTCTTTATTTTTTAAGTTTTTCCCCTTTTTTGGCAAATCAGGCTTTTTTTCAACAATAGCAACATTTAAGGAATTTTCTTTAAGCTCTCTATATTTACTGCCTTTATCAAAATCAATTGCTGCTGCACAAATTATAGAAAAATGAAAAAATATAGAAGCCAGAAGAAACTTCCAAACTTTAAAATTTTCCTTGCTGGCAGAACCAGAAAGTTTTATGTTTTTTTCGTCCACTGATATCTATTCCGATGAAACAGGTATTGTTATCATTCCTACATTTTTTATGCCGGCTGCTTTTATCTTTGACATAACAGAAACAACCATACCATAGGGAACATTTTTATCTCCTTTTATAAAAACTTCAGGAGATTTATTTTCTTTTTCAAGCTTATCCTGTAAAAAACTCTGCAAATATCCAATTTCAACCAGGGATTTATTAAAATAAATTTTCTTATCTTCAGTTATTGTAATAATCCAGTTAATATCTTCCCTTGTAATATTTCCTGAACCAGCCTCAGGAAGATTTACTTTTTCTCCCTGGAGCATCATTGGAGCTGTAACCATAAAAATTATAAGTAAAACAAGCATAACATCAACAAAAGGAGTAACATTAATTTCAGATATCAGGTTCTTACCATTTCCGTTTACAGAAAAACCCATAAAATTTAACTCCCGGCTCTAAAAATTTCATATTCTATTATATTCAAAAAATCAGAAGAAAAAGATTCCAGAGTTGTATTCAAAGACTCAAGTCTGTTTGAAAAAAAATTAAATGCTATAACCGAAGGTATTGCAACCAAAAGTCCAAATGCAGTGGCAACAAGAGCCTCTGAAATACCAGGGGCAACAACAGCAAGACTTATACTTTTTGAAGTACCTATATTATGAAAAGAATCCATTATACCCCATACTGTTCCAAAAAGTCCTATAAAAGGAGCTGTATTCCCCACAGTTGCAAGAAAAGGAATTGTCTGAACAAGTCTTTTCATTTCTTCTGAAATTCCATTTTTCAGTTTCCTTTTTATACTGATTCCAAGGTATTTAGACCCTGACAGCATGGAAGTTTCACCTGAAGAGCCGAGTTTATCCACTCTTTGAAGCTCTGCATAACCAAGCCTGAATATTTTTGCCGCAGGACTGGATCGAAAAATTTTAGTACTGGAATATGCTTCGGAAAGATTTTGACATTTCCAGAAAAGCTGAACAAATTTGCTGGTTTCTGAATTTGCTTTTCTTATCATAAAAATTTTAAGAAAAATTATTGTCCATGATGCAATAGAAAAAACAAGTAAGATAAGCAGAACAATCTTAACTACAATTCCTGCAGAAGAGATGATGGAAAAAATACTAAACTCTTGTCCCATAATTCACCATATTTGTAATATTCATGATTCTGTATTTTGGGAAAAAATATACGAGGATCTTCAATATGTCAATTTATTTTATATTTATCTATTATAAAAATTTTTTAATTTTGACTAATTTTTTTGGACTGGAATAAATAAGCCGGTCATAAAGACCGGCCTATAAAAAAAACAGAATTAATTAACTATTACATTCCATTAAGTTTTTCTGTAAGAGCTGGAATGAACTCCAGAATATCAGCTTCTATACCATAATCAGCAACCTGGAAAATAGGAGCATTTGCATTTTTATTAATTGCAATAATAGTTCCGCCTTTAATACCGCCCATATGCTGGAAGGAACCGCTGATACCAAAAGCAAGATAAACATTGGGCTTTACAGTCTGACCGGAAGTACCAACCTGACGTGCTGCTTCAAGCCACTTTGCATCAACTATAGGACGTGAACATGAAACTTCTGCATTAGCTCCGAAAGCTTCTTTAAGCTCCATAGCAATTTCTATATTGTCTTCATCTTCAATACCGCGGCCGATAGAAACAAGAAGTTCAGCTTTTGTTATATCAACTCCGCCTGCTTCAGGAGCTACAACTTCGATGAATTTACGCTTGGTTGAAAGATCACCTGCATCACCTGATTTATCTGTAACAGTTCCGCCTGCTCCACCTGCTTCAGGCTCGGATATACCGGGACGAATAGTAAGAACAGCTCCATTTGCAAGATCAACATCAACATGAGTACTGATATTACCGCCAAGTTCAGTCCTGACTATTTTAAGTACAGAGCCGTCTGCACCGTCTATTCCTGTTACATCAGCAACATAAGCAGCATCTTTTTTTACTGAAAGACCAGGGCACATATCCATGGCAAAAGTACTGTGTGAAATAAGAAGAACAGCATCATCTGGAAGAACTGCTACAAGAGCTTTTCTTACAGCCTCTGCATCAGGATATGCAAGAGCTTCATTATCAATTTTATAAACCTCGCCAAAAAAATCAGCGGCTTTACCGGCTACATCATCAACACCTGAACCTGTAACAACAGCTGTGACTGAATCTGCCCCCATTTTCTTTGCTGCAGCTGCAAGTTCTGCGGCAGTATCTTCAATTTCACCATTAGCATGTTGTACGTATGCAAAAAATTGTGTCATAATTATAGTCCTCCATTGGCTTTTAGAATTTCAATGAGTTTATCAATGACTTCGTCATCGCTTCCCTCAATCATTTCTGCACCTTCGCCAGTTTCAGGAACAAAGTAATCCTGACGCTTAACCAAAGCTCCTTCTTCTCCAACAGAAGAGGCATCAAGACCAAGGTCATCAGCTGACAACTGAGGAACATCAACGCCTGAAACCTGTCTGATACCTTTAATACCAACGTATCTTGGTTCATTGATACCAGTCTGGATAGAAAGAACGCAAGGCAGTTCAATTTCATGCATTTCTGTATTACCGCCTTCAATCTCACGGCCAATGGTAAGCTTGGCATCACCAGCTTCAATCTTGTTTACAAGAGAAGCATATGGATAATCAAGCATTGCAGCAAGCATACCGCCAACAGCACCATAACCTGCGTCTGCCTGAGCTCCTGTAAGAATAAGGTCATATTTCCCTTTTTCCACAGCACCTTTAAGTATGGAAGCAATTCCTTTTGCATCTGATTTTGCAAAAGCATCATCCATAAGATGAATAGCACTGCCTGCACCCATAGCCATTTCACGACGAAGAACTTCATCACACTCATCTTCATTGTCTTCATCGCCTACTGTAACAACAGTAACATTTCCACCAACCTTGTCAGCTATCTGAATAGCTTCCTCAACAGCATAATTGTCCCACTCGTTTACAACAAAAGTCAATTCATCGTAATCAAGATCGTTGCCGTCTAGTTCAATCTCTTCTTCCCCTGTATCAGGGACACTTTTTACACAAACTAAAATTTCCATGAAACCTCCCAAAAAATAATATTGATTTTGGAGTATAGCCACAACCCTTAACAATATAAGGTAATTGGCAATTCCTGCCGCAGCCGGCATGACTGCGGCAGTTATTTTAAACTATGCAATATGTTTTTCCATCAGTTCCACAAAATCAATAGCTTCCATTTTGCCTTCCATATTAGCAACCTTTATGGCATCTTCCATATTAACCATACAGAAAGGGCATGCTGTAACTATAACATTTGCGCCGGCTTTAGCAGCCATTTTAACCCTTAAAACACCCATTCTTTCTTCTTCTTCAGGCTCATAAAAAAGCATCAAACCACCACCTGAACAGCAAAAAGATCTGTCACGGCTTCTAATCATTTCAGAAGTCTTTAAATCAGGAATAGAACTGATTGCCTCACGAGGTTCTTCATAAACACCATTATGACGACCAAGATAACATGGATCGTGATAAGTAAAAACCTTTGATTTATCTTCAACAGGATTAAGTTTTAAAGCTCCTGTTTTTATACACCTTGCAACAACATGGGAAATATGCTCTACAGGAATTCCAAGATCAGGATAATCATTTTTCAAAGCATTATATGCGTGGGGATCAGCGGTGACAATACGCTTTGCACCTGACTGCTTGATCATTTCAATATTATGATTTCTCAAATCCCTGTACAAAAGTTCTTCTCCAAATCTCAAAACCTCGTTTCCTGAATCTTTTTCATTCGGCCCCAAAATACCAAAATCAATGCCTGCTTTTCTCAGTATTCTGACAGTAGCATTTGTAATCTGAAGCATTCTGTCGTCATATGAAGAAATTGAATCAACAAAGAAAAGTGTATCAGCAGTTGTTTCTCCATCAAGAATTTTTATAGGCTCATCTTCATAAGCCTTTGTCCATGCATCACGTTTTTTTGGAGCCTTACCCCATGCATTTCCTTTTTTGGAAAGTTGCTGCAAAGGTTTTTGAAGAGTTTGTGGAACTTCTCCATTATCCACCATTCCTCTTCTCATATCAACCATTTTATCGATATATTCAATACCGATAGGGCATTCCTGTTCACATGCACCACAAGTTGTACAAGACCATACCTCATCAGCTTCAAAAATATCTCCGATAACATTCCCTGATTTCAAAATTTCTCCATTTAAAGGATAATTTTTAAAAACTGCATCACGTCCGCGGATTGTTATAAATCTCGGAGATAAAGGACGACCTACCGTTGCAGCAGGACAATTATCCGAGCATCTGCCGCAGTCAGCACAAGTATAAAAATCAAGAATGTGCTTCCATGTAAAATCTTCAAGCTTTTTTACACCTATTGAATCAAGATTTTCAATTTCTTCGTCTGTAAGTCCATATTCTGGAGGCTTGATATTACCTCTGCGTAAACGCATAAAAAAGACGTTGAACAAAGAAGTAATAACATGAAAATGTTTACCAAGAGGTAAAAAACAAAGAAAAAAGAAAAATGTAAAGTCATGCACATAGTAGGATGCTATGTGAATAGTCTGAAGAGTATTTGCAGGAGTAGTCATAAAGATATTGTGAAAAAACCATGCAAGAGTACCAGGTGCTACAAAATGACTTTCACCGTGTGCCAAAGATGCTGCTGCTATTGCAGATGAATCAAACATACTTTCTGAAATCATAAGAGTACATATGATCATCAAAACAAAAACTGCCTCTGCATTATGATTTTTGCCGAATCTTTCAGGGACTTCATAACGTTCAGGTCTGAAAATACCCCTTCTTATTGCTGCAATAACACATGCAAAGAAAACAAAGGTTCCTGCATAATCCTTGATGGTGTTGTAAATAATTCCACCAATTTGATCGTCACCAAGCCCGGGCAGTGCAAAATCAGGCACAACACCTATAAAGACAAGAAGAGATGATCTTAATGCAAGAGATAAAAATCCAAAAAAAATGACAATATGAAGAACACCAGCCATCATATACCTTGGTTGCCTCCATTGAAGAAGCCATATTTTAATTACCGATATGACCCTCTGAGGAATATTGTCAAATCTTTCATCATTACGGGCTCTCATAAGAGGCGCTACCCTCTTTGCCATAATGTAAACCCAAAGTCCGATACCTGTAAGAGGTATAGCTATTGAAAGCAATACCAGAGGAATACCGAAAAATGAGTAATGAGCAGGAGCTATAATAGGTTCCATACTGCTTTTCTTCCCCCTTTTAATAAAGTTAAAATTTATAAAAATACTATATTAAAATACATAATTTCCTTAACAAGGGACAGTTCAATCCTTTAATAAAGTTATAATGGTTCAGTCAAGAAAAAAATCTCAACTGATACCAAATAGTCTGAAAATTAAGAAATAAATGAGGCTTCGTCTATCTCTACAGCTGAATCATCAGATGCCAGTATTGCATCCATTTTTCCTGAAGTAACAGGAAGAACGGAATTAATAAAATATTGTGCAGATTTTATCAATCCATTATAAAAAGCATCATCTTTTTTCTTTTTACCAAGTTTTTGAAATGCTATTGAAGCTCTCCACAAAAGCATCCATGCGGCACATACATCTCCTGTAACTTCCATGAAAGGATGGGCATGGGCAAAAGCAGTCTTTACTTTTTCACTCATTGCTGTCTTTCCAAGATGCATTGCAACCTCACCAAGCCTGTTTAATGCAGATTCAACCTTTGCGGCCATATCAGCTGCGCCTTCAACCTTTTTAGCCTCAGTAACAGTTTTTGAAATCTGGGCTGAAAGGTCCATAAAAAGCTTGCCTTTTTTCATGCCAAGCTTACGGCCAAGAAGATCCATAGCCTGGATTCCATTTGTTCCTTCATAAATCATTGTAATTCTGCAGTCCCTTAAAAGCTGTGCCTGGGGATATTCTTCAATAAAACCATAACCTCCATACACCTGCATACCATGGGAACAGATTTCAAAGGATTTATCAGTTATATAGCCTTTTCCTATTGGAGTAAGAATTTCTGCAAGACCTTCCCACATTAATTTATCTTCTTCAGTGCCGGCAACCTCTGCCTTATCATAACATAGTGCAAGGTAATAAAGAATACTTCTCATTGCCTCAACATAAGATTTCATAATAAGAAGCTGTCTTCTTACATCGGGATGATTAATTATTGTAACTCCGCCGCCTTTTGGATTTGTAAGGTCTGCTCCCTGAACCCTTTCTCTGGCATAATTCAAGGCATTAAGATATGATGCTGATGCACAGGCAAAACCCTGAAGCCCGACAAGCTGTCTTGCTTCATTCATCATGAGAAACATATGAGCCATACCTTTATTTTCTTCTCCAAGAAGAGTCCCAATACAATTATTTTTTTCACCCAGAGAAAGTGTACAGGTACAATTTCCATGAATACCCATTTTATGTTCTATACCAGTACAGGTAACATCATTGAATTCTCCAATGGAGCCGTCTTCATTAACTCTGTATTTAGGAACAAGGAAAAGAGAAATACCCTTTGTTCCTGAAGGAGCACCTTCAATCCTTGCAAGAACAGGATGAATTATATTCTCTGAAAGCTGGGTCTGCTCGCCTCCTGAAATAAAAATTTTCTGTCCCTTTATCTTGTATGTTCCATCCCCAACCGGCACAGCTGTTGTTTCAAGAGCACCAACATCAGAGCCTGCAGAAGGCTCGGTTAAAAGCATTGTCCCGCACCACTTGCCTGAGTAAACCTTTTTAAGAAAAATATCTTTCTGCTCCTGTGTTCCAAAACTTTCAATAAGTTTTCCACAGCCGTGTGTAAGACCAGGATACATCATAAGAGGGAAATTTGCTCCATTAAAATATTCACTTGCTGCAAGAGCAACTGACTTTGGCATTCCCTGCCCTCCCCATTTGGGGTCTTCTGTCATTGCAGTCCATTCTCCATCCTTTAAAAGCTCATAAACCCTTTCAAAAGATTCAGGTATCTTTACAACGCCGTTTCCTTCAAAAGTACAGCCAACTTCATCTCCATCCTTAAATGTCGGATATATCTCATCAACAGCAAGCTTTCTTGCTTCCTTTACAATCATATCAACCGTTTTTTTATTGAACTCTCCAAATTTTTCAAATTTACTGAATTCTCCAACTTCGAGCTGCTCATGAAGAACAAATTCCACGTCTCTTTTTTCAGAAATAACCTGTGCCATACTTAATACTCCTTAACATAATTTATAATTTTATATAATATTGACCATAAATTTATTTAAGGTCTCTCTCCCAAATCCACAAAAATTAAAATTTCAAATTATTAAAATCCAGTTTATTTAATAGCCAAACCTTGTTTTTGTCAAGAATAACAAAAAGAAGGCTTTATAAATCAAATTTTTTCTGTTATTATTTGTCAGTTGTATAATTTAAATTTTTTTATTTTTAAGGAGAATAAAATGCATTATCAAAAAAAAAGTATGAAAAAAATCTTTATTTTTATGCTTATTTCCGTATCTTTTCTTTTTTTCGGCTGTAATGCACTGGAAAATGTTTCAGATGATTCCAGTTTTGATGCCAAAAAGGAAAGAGGTCTGACAGCTCTTAATGAAGGTAATTATGAAAAAGCTGCTGAAATATTTAAAAATCTTAAAAATAATAATCCTGGAGATAATTCAATAAAATCATATTACGCCAGTGCCCTTTCAGGAAGTGCTGGTCTTGATGTTTACAACCTTCTGGAAACCCTTGATAAAATAGACAAAAATTCGTCTGATGGCGATAGTACTATTGAGCTTGTTGGCGGAACCCTTTCAGGGAATTCGGGCCAATCAGCTCCTGAATTTACTGAAGAAGAGATTAATAAAAAAATTGAGTGGCTGGAACAAGCAATGGCTGCACTGATTGAAATAACAGGCAATGAATATTCTTCTTTCATAAATCAAAAAAAGCTTCTTGCTGTAGAAGAAGAGGATTTAAATGAAAAACTAAACAAACTGAAAGAGGGCATTAAAAAGCTTTCAGACGACGAGCGTATACAGCTTGGATTGATAGCAATAAACCATTCCATACTGGTTATATCAAAAATTATTATGGGAAATACAGGCCAAGATAAAATAAAATTTAACAAGGAATCTTTTTATATTATTCTCCAAGAAATAGTACCTGAAAAAATTTTAGACAAACTTTCCATTGATATTCAACTCATAGGCTATGCAATTGATGCTATAGAAGATTTTTTAGATTCTGACAATGATATCAGAGAGGAATTTGACAAATTTTTAAACAGAATTGATGAAAATTCAGATGGTTATATTTCAGAATCTGAGTTACAAAATTATCTTCAAAATCTCTAGGGGGAGAATAAAAATTGAAAAATAAATTTCTTCTTACATTCACTGTTTCCTTGACAATAATATTTCTGTCAATACTATTTTCTTCTGTATCTGCAAAACCTTATAAAAGACTTTATAAAGGAGTCAGACCCGCTGGTATGGGAGGGGCTTTTGCAGCGGTTGCAAATGACAGCAATGCAATTTTTTACAATCCAGCAGGTCTTTCAAGAATAAAAGGATTTACAATTGGGCTTTTAAATCCTGCCATAAGCATTGGAGAAAACGGGATTGACATGTTTTCAGATTCCGAAGATACCGATATGGACGATACAGGAGAGGTTGCAGACCTTTTAAGGCAGTATACAGGTAAAAACATGTCTTTATATGCATCTATTACACCCAATATTGGATTCAGAATAAAAAACTTTGGTGTCCTTGTAAGTGCATTTGCAATAGCAGAGACTAATTCAAGTGTAAGAAATCCTGTGTATCCTGAATTTAATGTGGATGCAAGAATTGATATAGGGGGAATAGCAGGAATAGGTTTTCTTGTTCCCGGAGTAAAAGGTCTAAGAGTTGGCGCTGCTTTAAAATCCATAAGCAGAAAAAGTATAAACGAAATATATACTCCGGCAGAAATTGCTGCGGATAATTTTGATGATATAATAGAAGACGATGAATTTACAAAAACAGGCTCAAGCCTTGATCTTGGTGTAATTTACACTCTTCCATGGGAAAAATATTTTAAAACAGATATTGCCCTCTCAGGCCAGAATATTCCTTCCATTGATTTTAGCGACAAAGAAGAGCTTCCAACAGAATGGATACTGGGTGTTTCTATACAAAAAAAAATAAATGCTTTTTCACTTATCGCAGCTTTTGATTATAGAGATATTACAAAAAATTTGGGATCAGACGATGATATGGCAAAAAGAATCCATATGGGTGCTGAACTCAAGTTCAAGGATTTCATAGCAGTAAGATGCGGCTTAAATCAGGGTTACCCGTCTTTTGGTGCAAGTCTTGATCTATGGGTTTTAAAATTTGATGCCGCAGTTTATTCTGAAGAAATAGGATTTCATGCCGGTCAAAAAGAAGATAAAAGGTATATGGGACAAATTTCAATAGGCTGGTAAATAAAAAATAATTTTCTGCCGGAGGCTCTTAACTCCGGCAGAAATTAATAAAAATGGGAAAGTCTCTCCTAATAGATTCCAGACAAATACAATTTAAAATATAAAAACTGTACTGAATTTAAATTTTATTTATTTTTCATTTCATCTTCCAAGCCCTTTGCAACAAATTCTTTAAGATTTTTTACATCTCCGAAGATAGGAAGAATCTCTATTTCCACCTCTGGATGTTTTTCACTGAAAACAGATATAATATCTGGTATTGCTTTTTTTACATGTGCCCCCTCAAACAAAAAATAAGGGAAAATATAAGCTTTGCGTGCTCCCTTTTCAAAAGCATCTTCAAGTCCGTCAACAATGTCAGGCTTTCCAAAAGCAAGGAAACAGGGGGTAAAAACATCTACATCTATTTTTACCAATGGTCTTATTTTGTTAAAAAATTCCAGAGCTTCCTTATTTGAAGACTGATCCCTCATTCCATGCATCACAAATAATAATACCTTTTTCATATATTCTTTCTCCAATAATCAATTATTTTTCTATATATAAAAACTTCTTCCCACTTATTTCTTTTAATACACCCTTTAACATAAATTTCACATTTTTCACTCAATTTATTAAACACAGCTATTTTTTTTTCTTTGTCAAAAACTTTGCTGAAAAGAATCTTATTAAGCGAATAAATTCTGTATTTATCAAGAAAAGGTGAAGATGAAAGCTGATCTGAGTGCCCTCCTCTTTTAATTACACACTCTTTATCAATCAGATAAAAATCAAATAATAAACCAGCCCTGAGCCATAAGTCATAATCTTCACATACCTTCATTGATTCATCAAAAAAACCGGCTTTAAAAAAAAATTCCTTTTTCATCATAACAGCAGAAGGACTTACAAGACACAGAGAAAGAGAATCAATAAAAATATCTCCTTGGGGTTTTTTATGTTTTTTGGAAGGGTTTATTCTCTTACCGTTTCTAATCCATATTTCATTTGTCTGGCATACAAAAATTTCAGGATGTTTACTGAAATAATCCATTTGTATTTCCAGCTTTTCAGGAATCCATTTATCATCAGAATCAAGAAAAGCAATATAATCTCCTGAAGCTTTTTTTATACCTGTATTTCTGGCGGCACTGACACCCATGTTTTTTTGTCTTATTACATTAATTCTCTTTGAATTGTAAGACTCCAATATTTTTCTGGTATTATCATAAGAACCATCATCGACAATAATCAGTTCAAAATTTTTATATGTCTGCTCCAGCACAGAGTCTACAGCTTCTCTGATACCCCAGTCTCTGTTAAAAACAGGAATAATCACACTGACAGTTTTTTCTTTCATTAAAATATTCTAATATTATAAGTTATTTAATTTTTTACATATATAATAAATCATCAGCCTTATTAAACAAAAAAAACAATTCCTTGCTCATCTATACATCATTTGATATATTTTTAAATTCTTTTAGTCTAACAATTTTTTTAATTTTTAAATAATAATTTATGGGAGGTTTACCATGAAAAGGCTTTTACTATTGCTTACACTGTTTGTGTCTTTCACTCTGATTTTCTATAGCTGCTCCAAAAAAGACGAAGGAAAAACAGAAACAAAAAAATCAGAAACAATTTTTGCGACAATAGGAACTGGAGGACTGACCGGGGTTTATTACCCTACAGGAGGAGCCATTGCAAAAATAGTAAACAAGAAAAAGAACGAGTATAAAATAAGATGTACTGTCGAATCCACAGGAGGCTCTGTATATAATATAAATGCTGTTCTTGCCGGAGACCTTGAATTTGGAATAGCACAATCTGATAGAATATATCAGGCAAAAGAAGGTCTTGCTGAATGGAAAACAAGAGGAAAACAGGAAGAATTAAGAACCGTTTTCAGCATTCACCCTGAATCAGTTACCCTTGTAGTTGCAGATGATGCAGGGATAGAAGATATAAAAGACCTTAAAGGGAAAAGAGTAAATATAGGCAATCCCGGTTCCGGTCAGAGACAAAATGCCATAGATGCATTTACAACTGTAGGAATTGATACTGAAAAAGATATTATTACAGAAGGGGTAAAAGCTGCAGAAGCTGCAGGACTGCTTCAGGATAACAGGATAGATGCATACTTCTATACAGTAGGACACCCCAATGGCTCTGTAAAGGAAGCCACATCAGGAAAAAGACCTGTTCGTTTTGCTTCAATCACAGATATTGACAAACTTCTGAAAAAATATCCTTATTATGCAAAATCAATTATTCCAATAGAGTTTTATCCAAATATAAAAAATAAGGAAGATGCTGTAACATTTGGTGTAAAAGCAACTCTTATAACATCTTCAAAGGTTCCTGAAGATGTTGTTTATGCAATAACCAAAGAGGTTTTTGAAAATCTTGATTCTTTTAAGAAACTTCATCCTGCATACAAGGTTCTTACAAGAAAAAATATGATTGAAGGTCTTGCAGCACCATTACATAAGGGAGCTATAAAATATTACAAAGAAGCAGGATTGATGTAAAAATAACACGGGGAAGAAATTTCTTCCCCGCATAACCCGCAATTTATTCTTCTTTCCTGTAGTAAAAAATTCTTTTTTTATAAGCAAGTATCAATACAATTAAGTTTTAAAGAGGTTTTATGACGCAGCAAGCACTGAAAATAGAAGGTCTGGATGAAGCTAAGAAACTTGCCAGAGCTGAGGAAGGTATGGGAAGAAATCCACATGGTTTGGGCAAAATACTTATTTTTTTAATTGCCCTTTCATGGTCTCTTTTTCAACTTTCCATTGCAAGCTGGCTTATACTTGACTCAATCTTTATAAGAGCTATCCATCTGGGTTTTGCCATATCACTTGTCTTTTTAAGTTTTCCAATGATGACAAATCCTTTGCCAAAACTCAGATTTCTATCAAGAATAAATTCAATTCCTCTGTCAGATTATATTCTTTCATTTACAGGCGCATTCTGTGCTCTTTACATAGTCTTGGATTACGAAAGCATGATAACAAGGGCAGGACTGCCCATAACAAGAGACATTGTTATAGGAGTAACTCTTGTAATAATACTTCTTGAAGCTTCAAGAAGAGTAATAGGCCCGGCTCTTTCAATTGTAGCAGTTGTTTTCTGTCTCTATGCTTTTCTTGGCCCATATATGCCCTCAGTGATTGCATTCAAAGGTGTTTCTGTAAACAGATTCATAGGACAGATAACAATGTCTGGAGAAGGTATATATGGAATACCTTTAGACGTTTCTGCAAATATTGTTTTTCTCTTTGTTCTTTTAGGTGCAATGCTTGACAAGGCAGGTGCAGGTGAATATTTCATCCAGATAGCATTAAGCCTTCTTGGTAAATACAAGGGAGGGCCTGCCAAAGCAGCTGTTTTAGGCAGCGGACTCACAGGAACCGTATCAGGCTCAAGTATTGCAAATATTGTAACTACAGGAACTTTTACCATTCCAATGATGAAAAAAGTCGGCTATCCTGCAACAAAAGCGGCAGCAATAGAAGTTGCAGCAAGCACAGACGGCCAGCTTGCTCCTCCAATAATGGGAGCAGCAGCATTTATCATTGCAGAATATGTAAATGTTCCTTATATAGAAGTAGTCAAAGCAGCAGCAATACCTGCATTTGCATCATATGCTGCCCTTTTTTACATCACACATATAGAAGCCTCAAAACTCGGATTAAAAGGTCTCTCCAAAAAAGAACTTCCTGCTTTTTTCAAAACATTTATTTCAGGAATTCATTTTATTATTCCTCTTATTATGCTTGTTTATGAGCTTATGTATATGAGAAGATCACCTGAACTTTCAGCTTTTCATGCCATATGGGTAATGGGAATTATTATGATTATCCAGCCATTGGTTATTGCAATAGGAAAAAAAGAAAAAATAATGCCTGCCATATATGCCGGTTTCTCAAATCTTTTGAAGTCTTTTGCGGCAGGTGCAAGAAATATGGTTTCAGTAGCCCTTGCAACAGCTACAGCAGGCATAATAGTAGGAATAGTTGCTCTGGGACTTGGAAGTCTTATAACCCAGGTCATAGAAATAGTTTCCATGGGAAATATTTTTCTTATGCTTATTATAACTGCAATGGCAAGCCTTGTAATAGGAATGGGACTGCCTACCACGGCAACATATATTGTAATGGCATCACTTACAGCTCCAGCCATAGTTTCAATTGGTCATGCCCAGGATTTTATAGTCCCTTTAATGGCAGCTCATCTATTCTGTTTTTACTTTGGAATTCTTGCAGACGATACCCCACCGGTAGGGCTTGCGGCATATGCTGCTTCAGCCATAGCTAAATCCCCGCCAATACCAACAGGAATCCAGGGTTTTATGTATGATATAAGAACAGCCATTCTTCCATTTATGTTTATTTTTAACTCAGATCTTATTTTATACAATATAAACAGCTGGACAACAGGAATTTTAATTTTTGTTATGGCATGTCTTGGCAACTTTTCTTTTGCATCTGCCACCCAGGGCTGGTTTATTACAAAAAACAAGTGGTATGAAATTCCTCTTCTGCTATCAGTTACACTGATTCTCATGAGACCAGACCTTATATCCTCATGGGTTGGAATAAGCTATGAAAAAAGGCACTTGGCATATATTTTTGGAATCATTCTCTTTGCAGTTATATATGCAATTCAACTACCAAGGAAAAAAAAATTTATTAATACTAAAACAGGTTTTTAATTTTACAGGACTTTTTATGAAAAAAATAATAGCAGCCATAGATTTATCAGATGCATCAGAAGAGCTTTGCTTTTTCGCTCTTGATTTTGCATCTAAAATAGGGGCAGAAGTCATATTCCTGTCAATTCTGGATGACTGGGATGTTTCTGCCATCGGCAAAATAAGCTCAATGGGATATAATGTTGACGGAGATCATTACTCTGAAGATATTGAACATGAATCAATTGAAAATTTTAAAAAAATTATAAATAAATTTGATATTGATAATGTTGAAAAAAAACTTGTACTCAAAACAGGGCAGCCTGCAAAGGAAATATTAAGACTGATTGTAAATGAAAAGGCCGATGCAGTTATTCTTGGCGTAAAAAAACACAAGGATCTTGAACATTCACTTGAACTTTCAGTTTCTGATAAAATTTTCAGAAAAGCACCTGTAACTGTTATAAGTTTCAGGCCTGAACATTATGCAAAAAAATTAAGAAAAAAAATTCATTAATCTGTAAAATCATCTGAAATATTTAAATCAGGGGTTTAAAAATGATAGAAATAAAAATTCCGGGATTTAAAAAAATTAAAATCTCAAATATTATTCTTGACTATAATGGTACACTTGCCGTAGACGGAAGCCCTGTGGAAGGTATTAAGGAAAGAATTGAAGCCCTTTCAAAGATGGTGAATATACATGTTATAACAGCAGATACAAATAATAGTGTAAGCAAGCATCTTAAAAATTATCCCTGCAATATTAAAATAATAAGCGGAGATAAGCAGGATATAAAAAAAAGGGATTATATAAGAACGCTTGGAGCTGAATCTTCTGCTGCATTTGGAAATGGAAGAAATGATATTCTTATGATTGAAGAAGCTGCGGTTGGAGTAGCAGTAATTCTTGATGAAGGATGCTTTTCATCTGTGGTTTTAAAATCAGATATAGTAGTAAAATCAATAAACAGCGGGCTTGATCTTTTCTTAAAAACAAACAGATTAATTGCAGGATTTAGAAATGCTTAAAACAGGGGAAAGTATGCTGATTGATATTGACCATGAAAAATGTGAAAAAGACTTAAAATGTGTGGATGAATGTCCTGTAAAAATTTTTGATTATTCGCGTGAAGAAAAAAAAATTACTATTGCACCAGAATTTGAGACAATCTGTATAAAATGCGGTCATTGTGTTGCAGTATGTCCTGAAGATGCAATATCTTTAAATAATTTTAACCAATCTTCATTTATTGAAAAAAATAAAAAAAATCTGATTACCAAAGAAAATGTGGAATATATTTTAAGATCAAGAAGATCTATAAGAGCCTATAAGAAGAAGGAAATAGATAAAGATATTATCAGTTCACTGATTGACATATCTTCTGCTGCACCAACAGGCCATAACTCAAGGTGTGTTAACTGGCTTGTAGTCTATAATAAGGCAAAAATTTCAAAGCTTAAAAAAATGGTTATAGACTGGATGGAATATCTGGTAAAAAAAGATCCGACTACTGCCGGACTTCTTGGATTCCAACACATTATAGACGGCTTTAATGCAGGATACGACGGTATTTTAAGGGGAGCACCCCACTTAATTATATCCCACGCATCAAAATCAGCTCCCACTGCCTCCATAGACTGTATAACAGCAGCTGCATACATGGAAATAGCAGCACCTTCCTTCGGGCTTGGAACATGCTGGGCAGGTTTTTTCAATATTGCAGCATCGCTATGGCCTCCACTTAAAAAAAAAATAAATCTGCCAGAAGGTCATAAAATTTTCGCAAGCCTTATGGTTGGTGAACCCAAACACGATTATAAAAAAATAATAAAAAGAGAAACCGGCAATATATCATGGATTTAAGTCAATCTTTAAAAACCTGTAATATATTTATATTTGTTTCAATATTTATAAAATCAGCATAAATTCCAGATTCTTGAAATTTCTTTTATATTATTAATTAAAAGATTCATATACACAATTTCAAGTTCTATCATTTCCGGATCTTTTTTTCTAAGCCACTCAGAAAGCCATGCAAATCTAAGTGCCGTTACAAAAAAAGGAAGATAATAAAGACTTTGCCCGGAATAAATTTTTTCCTGAAAAATTTTTACAAGAAAACTTTCAGCAAGAGGGCCTGAAAGAGAATCTGGATTTTCAACTCCGATACATCCAAGAAAATTTGCAGCATCATATATTTCAGGTTTAAATCCACAAAATTCCCAGTCTATAACCTTATTTATATCAGTGCCTTCCCATATTATATTTAAAGGATGAAAATCTCCATGGCAAAACTGAAGTTTTAAATTATCATAATTTTCAAAGAAATCTCCAAGTCCTTTAAGAACAGGTTCTATCCTTGAAAAAACATCAGGGTTCAGCTTGCTTATATTTCTTACAAGCTCAAAAATATACGATTTCAAAGAAAAAACATTATTATCTTCAAAAAACAGTCCATCAGAACAAATCTTTTTTAAGGAGACAAGAAAATCAGCCGCAGCCAGGCCTATTTCCTTTTCAAAAACGTATTCCGGTCTTTTAAGTTGAGTTCCCTGTATAAAATCTGAAATCTGCCAGTAAAAGCCATCATATTCAGCCAGATAACTATCATCCGAAAATGTATAATATAAATTTACCTGATCAAGGCCGAGGCTTTTAAGAACAGAAAGTTTACCGGCAATTTGATTTTTGAGAATAAATGATTTTTTTAAGTGTTTTTCTGCAAGATAATACTTGTTTTCAGCAGATTTTAAAAGAAATCTTTCTATACTTCTTTCAGGGCTGCCTGGTATTTCTTTCCCGCAATCTACCTCAACAAAATTTTTTGAATATGATTGGGAAAGAAAATCTATTGTTTTTTTATCCATAAATACTCCCAAAAAAACATAAACATTAACTTTTATAAAAATTTAAATTTATCAGTAAAAACTTTTTATATGCAAGGAAAAATCTTTTAACTCCGCCTGAATAAAATAATCAGAAAAACAGGAGAACCAGCAAGGGCAGTTATTATCCCAACAGGAAGTTCAGCAGGGGCAATAATAATTCTTGCAAGGATATCGCATATAACAAGAAAAGCTCCGCCAAGAAATGCCGAACCCATTATAACAATTCTCATATCATGTCCTGAAATATATTTGACAATATGGGGGATTATAAGTCCCACAAAGCCTACAGGGCCGGCTGTCCAGACAATAACAGAAGATATTATTCCAGTGGCACAATACAAAATCCTCCTTATCCTTTCAGGATCAAACCCTCTGGCATGTGCAGACGCAAGATTAAATCCCATAATATTTAATTCCCTTGAAAACAAAACAATTATAAAAATACCTGAAATAACTGGAATAATCAGCCATAAAAGATTATCAAAACCAATAACATCAAGACTTCCCATATACCATCTTTCAAGAGATATGAGCTTTTCAGGAGTTGCAAAATATTTAAGAAACAGGATTAATGAAGCAGATAAAATATTTAAACTCACACCGGCAAGAATTGTGGAGCCTGAATCTCCTCTGAAATATCTAAAACAATAATCAATTATAAAAACCGCACAAAGACAGCCTGTAAGTGAAGCAAGTCCTGGATGAATAATATTTTCAAAAAATATAATTGAAACAGAAAGAAACAAAGCACCAAAACCTGAAACTCCTAAAATATAAGGCTCTGCAAGAGCATTTTTTAAAATTATCTGGAGACAAGAGCCTGAAACAGCAAGTCCTGCACCGCAGAACATACCTGTAATTACCCTTGGAACTCTCTGGTTAAAAAAAATTATATAATCAAGGGAATCAGGATTGGAAATTATATTATTTATTGAAATTGAAGATGACCCTGAAAAGGGAGCAAGTAAAACAGCGGCTGCAAATATCAGGAAATAAAAAACTATATGGAAACCGGATTTATTAAAATTTTTCATACAGTTCTGCTTTCGGAATTATAAATTTTCTTCCCCTTATTACAGGATGATCTATTAATTCTATATTTTTACCATATGCATATTCAATAAATTCTTTTGTAATAACATCGGCATATCCGCCTTTTTTTAATAATTTTCCATCTTTGAATAAAATTATTGAATCTGCAAAAATTGATGCAAGATTAATATTGTGTGTAGCTATTATAACGCCTTTACCTTTTTGACTTATAGTCCAGAGTAATGAAAAAATTTCAGCCTCTCCTGAAATATCAAGACTTGCACCAGGCTCATCAAATATAAGAAATTCACTTTCCTGGGAAAGAACAGATGCAATCAAAACTCTTTTTTTTTCTCCCCCTGATAAATTTGAAAACTCCCTTTTAAGAAATTTTAAAGCCCCTGTCTGCTCAAGACAATCCCGCACTGCCTTATAATCTCTTTCTCCATAGAACAATGATCTTCCCTGATGTGGATACCTGCCCATCATTACAATATCTTCAACCTTGTAATTTTTACCCCTGTCTATTTCCTGAGGGAGAAAACCAATCAATTTTGCGAGATTCTTTTTATTATATTCATTCAATTTTTTATTATAAAGGCTTACAAAACCTTTATAATTATCTATAAGCCCTGAACATATCTTTAAAAAGGTAGATTTCCCTGAACCATTTGGCCCTATAACACATGTTAATTTACCTTTTTCAATAAAAAGATTTTCAACCTCAAAAGAAAACTTGTGCTTTCTGTAAGAAAAGTTGAGATTTTTTATTTCAAAACCTTTATTCAACTTTATAAGACCCCTTGAATATTGATTTGAAAAGATTAGAGGTATTAATTATTCTGGGGCCTGGAATCAGGATATAATCATCTGTCAGAACATACACTTTTTTATTGATGGATTTTTTACCCGGAAAAAGTTTTAACCACAATTTTTTTATATTTTCTCTCTTTTCCTTTGAAAAAGATTTACCGGGCATAATATCAAGAATAATTTCAGGGTTTCTTTTAACTATTTCTTCTTTTGAAACAATATTATAATTTCTGGAAAGATCATAAAAAATATTTTTACCGCCTGAATATAAAACAAGTTCAGAAATAAAACTTTTTTCACCGCAGGTTAAAATCTGTTTCAAAGAGCCTGACTGCCTGCCTATACATATAAAAACCCTTGTTTTTTCTCTTTGTTCTTTATCTTCAGATATAATTTCAGACTTTAACTTTTTAACAAGAGCCTCTGCCATGTCTTCAGATTCAAGAATTTTTCCAATTTCCTCAATTCCCGAAAATATGGATGAAAGAGAATCCATATTTACATTTTTAACAGGTATTTTATATTTTTTACCAAATTGCATCATCTTGTTAAATTTACCCTGAACAATAATAATATCAGGTTTAAGCCTCAAAATTGTTTCAAAGGCAGGATAAAGATAACTCCCTGCATCAGGTTTTTCTAATGCTTCTTTAGGATATGATGTAAACATTGGAATTGCTGCAACTTTATCTCCCTGGCCAAGGGCATATATTGTTTCAACAAGATTGGGTGCCATTGGAAGAACTCTTTTAAATTCTGCATAACAAAAATTATGAGCAAAAAAAATTAAAATTAATGTAAATAAAAAATAAACTTTTTTAAACATCTATTTTAAATACTCCTCAAAAATTACAAAACAGATTTCTTCAATTTTATGAAAAATCAAACAAATAAAATAGCCAGGCCGCAAAGCACTGGAACATAGAGGTTATCATTTATTTCTATATTAAAAACTCTTATTGAGTAAAATTCAAGAATTGAAACAAGAAAAGATATTTTAAAACAGGCTTGAAGAGAAAAAGCCCCTGCAAAATTTTCCATTATATAAGGCAATTTGGGAAAAAGATAAAAATTCAGCAAAAAAACAACAGCAAAACAGGCAAGAAATCCTTCAATAGATTTGCCTCGTATTCTTATTCGTCCAAATTCTATGCCTATAATTGCAGCTGCTGCATCACCCAAAATAAAAGAAAAAAGAGAAATAAAAGAAACTTCCGGCCTGTTTACAAAAACAACAGAACAAATAAATCCTGATGCTATTATATATGTTGAACCTGTAAATGATTTAATCTCATTTTTTCTCATCATTATCAAAAAAAATTTAAGAAAATATTTTTGAACAAATGAATTTTCACGCCTTGCAGTTTCTATAAATATTGAAACAGCCATCAGACATCCAAGAACGTATGCAGGCAGCCATTTGGAAAGTTTAAAAATATATGGTACATAATATATCCCGGCAGGAATTAAAAGGGCAAAAAAATGAAGAAGTTTTCTAAAAAGTTCTTCCCTTGTAAGCTTCATCATTACTCCTGTCTCAAAAATTAATTTCCGTAAATATCATATACATATTACAAGGACAGAAATATATACAGATAAATAATAAAAATTTTATACTGGACAAAATTTAAATCCAATTATATAAGTTCCAAGGTAAATTTAAAAATCTTTCAGGAGGTGACAGTTTGGGAAGCGTAATAAAGAAAAGACGTAAAAAAATGCGTAAGCATAAGCACAGAAAACTACTTGCACGTACCCGTCATCAGCGCAAGAAGTAAGTATATTTCATAAAAGCTGAAATTTTTATTAAAAGCTTTGATATTTTTTCAAAGCTTTTTTATTTATAATAAAAAAACAAAACCCTTATCTTTAAAAAAAAGACAGGGTTTGTTAATGGTTCAGTGTTTTCTTAATCTTCTCTGCTTATAACCTCAATAAGATGAAATCCAAAATTTGTTTTGACCGGTCCCTGAACTGTTTTTGGTTCAGCAGAAAAAACGACCTCATCAAATTCAGGTACCATTTCTCCCCTTCCAAATTCACCAAGAAAACCGCCTTGAGCTCCTGAAGGACATTTTGAATATTTTTCAGCCAATTTCGCAAAATCCCCGCCATTTTCTATTTCATTTTTCAAATTAATACATTCTTCTTCTGTTTCAACAAGAATATGTCTTGCTTGTGCCTTTGCCATATCTATTTTTCCTTTCTATATAAAAAATCATTTAACATGGACTACCAATAATTATCTAAAAATATATCTATATCAATTATCAAAAGTTGTCCACTTGTGATATCTCCAGGCTCAGAAAAACCGTATTTATAATCAAAAAGATAAAAACTTCGTAAGAAATTCGGATTAGGTTGATCATCAATATATTGCATCTTTACAAGACATCTTTTTAATTCTGTAACAGCCTGTCGAGTTATCTTCAAACCATTGCCAATAAAGGAGTAAATCCACTTGTTGCTATACAGATGGCACTAAATGGGGCAATATATCACCATAAGGGTGAATAGTTACAAAAAAACTAAAATTTATAGATATCATACTGGCTGTCAACAAGATCTGCAAGGGCTGTTGTTTCTGAAAAATTAAAAAGTTTGTCAAGTTTTGAATTAAGAAATTTACTGTTATTTCCAACCATTGAAAAACCAATTTCAGCAATCTGATATTTATCAAGAGAGTCAACTTCTGCAACTGATATATTAAATTCCTTTTGCAGCCTGGAAATAATGGGTTTTACAATTGATCGTTTCTGTTTAAGTGAAAGACAGTCATGAATTTTAAATGTCAGCAATCCGGAAGCTATAAACATTTTAATACCTGTCCGTTTTTTTCAAACAAAGACTTTTCTTCTCTTTTAGAAAGAGCCCTGTTTCTCAAAAGTACATATGTACCGCCTGTACCACCATCTGTTTTTTCTGCGCTTGCACAGGCATAAATTCTTCTTCTCCAATAATTTGAAGCCAGAATTTTTTTTACCTTGTTTTTAATCACAGGTTCCCCTGGAGAAGATAATCCTCTGCCATGAACAATTAATACAGCATTTCTGTTCAAGGCAAAACTTTCTTTTAAAAATCTGTTTATCTCAATTTCTGCCTCTTCAGATGAAAAACCATGAAGATCAATATATGCCTGAATTGAAAAATCTCCTGAATGAAGCTTTTCCGCAATTCGGGAAGGAACTCCGGCACCTGTTGATTCATCATATTCAGGAGTTTTTGATATATCAAAACCTTTTCCATATTTTACCAGATTAGACAGAGCTCTCTCAATAATCATGCTTTCATCAGGCACAAGCTTATCATCCTGAAAAATTTTTATCCCTGAATAAGATCTGCTTATTTTCTTTTTTCCTTTACAGGGAACAACATCTTTCATTTCTTTAAGAAAAAGTTCTTCATCACTTATATCATTACTGATGAAATCTTTTTCCCGAATAAGCCCCTTTTCATACAATTTTCTATTTCTATCCATTTTTTCAAAAAGACATTTATATTCCTCAAAAGGTCTGTTATCGTACTTTACATCTGATCTCATGGCAGCCTCCTGAATAAAGAAAAATCTAAGATTTTTTAATTTTAGTTACATATTTCCTGCTGGATGGATCTTTTATAAACTTAAAAATAAAATCATAGTGGAAATCAAGTTCGTTCAAAGAATGAGTCACATAAATCAAAGACTTATTTTTTATTTTACAGATAGCTCTTGCAATATTCAAGACAAGATTTCTGTTATAATGATCAAGCCCATGACATGGTTCATCCATTATAACAAGCTGAGGATCTTTTACAAGGGCCCGTAGAACAAGAAGTATTCTTTGCTGACCATATGATAAAAATCTAAAATTTCTGTTATAAAGATGGCCCAGTTGAAATTTATCAAACATCAAGTCAACCTTTTTTATCTGCTGCCTTGAGGGTTTTTCATACAGACCTGTTGAATCAAAATATCCTGAAAGCAAAACCTTGTATGCTTCAATATTTTTATCATATCTGAAATGAAAATCAGAAGAAATAAAACCAATATTTTTTTTTATTTCCCAAAGGGATTCTCCAGTGCCTCTTTTTCGCCCGAACACTTCAATATTATTGGAATATGCCTGGAGATGGTCTCCATTTATAAGGGAAAGAAGTGTTGATTTACCACACCCGTTTTCTCCAAGAATCACCCATTTTTCACCAAGATTGACTTTAAAATCAAGATTTGAAAAAATATTTTTATTCCTATAAGAAACCTTTGCATCACTTATATTTATAATTTCTCTTGTGTTTTTATCTTTTTCATCAGAAAGAACTCCAGAAAGCTCAACTGTCTCTTCATCAAAATATTCAAGATTTATAATCTCTGTTAAATGAACCTTCCCATCATAAATACTGATATGCCTGAAATCAATATCTGGTATTTCATCTATGCTGTGGGTTACAATAAACAGGGAAATATGTGAGCTGCCAATCTTTTTTATTATCTCTTTCAATTCCTTTCTTGATTCAAGATCAAGTCCATCAAAAGGTTCATCCAGAATCAAAATCTCAGGCTCTGAAGAAAAAGCTTTTAAAATCTGATATTTTCTTAATTCTCCATTTGAAAGATGGCAAATTTTTTTACCTTTAATTTTCTCATGACTTAAAGATTCAACGCCCTGTAATACTTCATTTATCTCCGAAGTTTCAAAAGATATTTCAGGCATCAGAGCTTTACCGCTGTAATATTCACTTTCTTCTATTTTATCATTGCTTCTTAACAGCTTTTTTAATTTTTCAAAGGAAAGAGATACAATATATTTGCTCAAAGGAAGCTTGTGAAATCTTTTAACACTCCCTCTGCATAAACAAGACTCTCCTGTAAGAACTCTCATCAATGTGGTTTTACCGCTTCCATTTTTCCCTGTAACCAGATAATTTTCACCCTTTCTGATCTCAAGAGAAGTTTCAGGAAGCAGGTCTCTGTCACGAAGCCTTACAGTAATATTTTTTATATCAATTAAAAGGGGAGTATCATTAAACATATAAAAATCAATAGGACACAGGGTATATCTCAACTCTCCTGTTCAAGCTTTTATAATAATCACTGCTGTTTGGAAAAACGGGCATACTTTCTCCATAGCCTGCGCTTATAAGTCTTGATGGTTCAATATTTAGTCTGCTTACAAAGTATTTTTTCACAGATCCGGCCCTTCTAATGCTAAGGAGCTTATTATATTTATAAGTTCCTGTATCATCAGTAAAACCTCTTATATTAAACTTCATGTCATAAAATTCAGAAGACTTCATAAGGCTGCCAATAACATTTAAAAAATCCTTTGCTTTTTTTGAAAGCCTGCTTGAATCAAAAGCAAAATTAACTCTTAATAAAATAGAAGAGCTGTAGCCATCTGTTTTATTTTTAAATTTAAACAATTCTTTTTTAAGTCTTTGAGATATTTGAGAACTGTTAAATTTATCTGAATCAAATAAAACTTTTTTTTCATATTTTTTCTTTTTTTGCTCTGTTTTTTTACCAGATGGTTTAATGCTTAATTTCTTTTCCTCATTTTTAATTTCAGGAGCATGTCTGAATTCAATTTTATCAATTTTTACAAGAGGAATATATGCAGGAACCCAGGTTTTGTTATAATCATCGTACTTTATAACTGAAATATTTTTAGCAGGGGTTTCAAAACCTATATATTTCAAAAACCTTGTTTTATCTGGCCTAACTAAAAGCCCTCCTTTTAATTTTATATATGTTTTATAAGTTTCTGATTTGCCGTAAGTTTTACTTATAAATAATATTTCTGCAATCTCATTTTGAATTTTTTCAGAATCAAAATATTTTATGATTTTATCTTTTTCAGAAAAATAAGATAAAAGTTCAAAATTTATATCTGTAACTTTTACATAAGGATCATATACATCGCCCTTAATTTTTTCATCAACAGGAAGATTAAACTCTTCAGACAAAATTCTTGACTTGTCCTTTAGATATACAACCACATTCTCTGCTTTGAACCCATAAACCTCAAAAGGAATCAAAAATAAGAACAATAAAAGAATATTACACATATTTTTTTTCATAATTACTCCTGATTTATGAATTTTCTGTTTAATGGATTACCAAAAATATATAATTAAATTAAATCGGCAGCCTTAAAGAAAAATTTAATTCATGGAATAAATTTCAAAATATTTATCCACAAGCTCACCTGCCTTTCCAATGTATTTTTCAGGAGTCAGATTCTTTAATTTATTTTTTTCTTCTTCAGGTAAAAGATTAAGCCCGTCAATAAATTTGCAAAGAGCTTCAACAGAAAGTTTTTGTCCCCTTGTAAGATTTTTCATCTTTTCATAGGGTTCCTTTTCACCAAAAGCTCTCATTACAGTTTGTACAGGTTCAGCAAGAAGTTCCAGATTATCGTCAAGATCTTTTTTTAATTTTTCTCTGTCTATTTCTACTTTTGAAAAACCTTTCAATATGGAATTAGAACCTATGAAAATATATCCAAAAACAGCGCCAATGTTTCGCAAAACAGTTGAGTCCGACAAATCTCTCTGAAATCTTGAAACCATCAATTTTGAAGCAATATGCCCGGCAACAGCAGAACAAAGTCCAAGATTGCCCTCTCCATTTTCAAAGTCTATTGGATTTACCTTGTGGGGCATTGTTGAAGAACCTACTTCATCACCAGACTTTATTTTCTGTTTAAAATAACCAATAGATATATAACCCCACATATCTTTTGCAAGATCTGTTAAAATACCGCAAAGCCTTATTATTGAATGAAGATTTTTTGCAATATATGAATATGGATTAATCTGGGTTGTAAAATAAAGGGGCTCAACGTCAAGAAATTCTTTTATAAAAGTTTCTGATGAGCTGAGCCAGTCAATTTGAGGAAAAGCTGAAACATGGGCATTAAAATTCCCTGTGGCACCGTTCATTTTGGCCTGAATAGGCAGTTTTGACAAGGATTCAAGTTCCTCTCTTATTCTCCATGCAAAATTTACCATTTCCTTCCCCATGGTTGTAGGAGTGGCAGGCTGACCGTGTGTCCTTGACATCATTGCATCATTCCTGAATTCAAGAGCATGTTTTTCAATACTTTTCAACAAAAGCTCCGATAACTCAATGAGTTTTGCCCTGCCTCTCTTGATCATAAGGGCATATGAGGTGTTATTTATATCTTCTGAAGTGCATGCAAAATGAACCCATTCTTTAAGAAGAGACAGGTTTTCACCACCAGAAGACATCTTTTTCTTTAAAAAATATTCAACAGCCTTTACATCATGATTGGTTTTTTTTTCAATACTTTTAACATCTTCTGCATCTTCAGCTTTAAAATCTTCTATTATTCCATAAAGATAATTTCTTTCATCTTCATTTATTTTCCCAAATCCCAGATTATCCATCAGAAAAAGAAACCATTTAATTTCTATTTCAATTCTGTGCCTTATCAATCCATATTCAGAAAATATTTCTGCGAGGTCTTTTACATATCTTCTGTATCTTCCATCAAGTACAGAAAGTGATAAAATCTGTCTCATTTTTATACTCCTGATTACAAATTTATTTTTTATTCCTGATCACCAAATAAAATATTGAAGATCATCAGGATGAATATTTTCACCGGAAACAACATTATTCAAAGCAGAAATCCCAAGCTTATGAACAAGCTCCCTGTCTCCCGATTCAAGATAATGCCAGTGTGGAAGCTCCCCTGTAATATAAAGAATTCTATATGAACATATTTCAGGAAGACAATCTTTATATTTCTCTAAAAATGATAAATCAATCTTCATGCAGTCCTTTTTTTTAATCAGCCTTTTTTCATAAACCATGCATCTTAAATCAGAAAGATTAAGATATTTACATGCAACCCTGGTAAGGATTATTTCATTACTTTCTTCATCAATAAGTTTTTCAAGACAACACAAACCGCATCCGGAACAGATCATCTCCCATTCTTCCCGGGAAAATGCCTCCATACCTTTATTTTTATAAAATTTTAAATCCATACATTATTAGTTGATAAAATTTTGACAAAAAAAAAGCATCTTCATTAAAGTAAGATAATGAAGATGCTCTGAAATTCTTGAATAAAAAAATTAAACTTTTGTCACGTTATCAGCAGCAGGTCCTTTTGGGCCCTCCTTGATATCAAAAGTAACCCTGTCTCCTTCGCTCAGCGATTTAAAACCCTCAGAGTTTACTGCAGAAAAGTGTACAAAAATATCTGTTCCGTTTTCCTGCTCTATAAAGCCAAAACCTTTTTTATCACTGAACCATTTAACAACTCCATTTGCCATCTAAACTAACCCTTTCTTAAATTTAATTTATAAAAATTTAATATAATCTAAAAAGAATTTTCTTTTCAGAAAATATTGAAACCACACCGATTTTTAAATATGGTTTTTTAAAGATATTAATTTTTTTTTATATCAACGTCAAGAATAAAAATATGGTTTTTATTTAACAGCTCTAATAAACTAAAATGGTTTTAATGATATTATTGTAAAATATAAGGGAATTATCATATGATAACAGTATGTGCGGGGGTAGCTTTTAATAATGGAAATATCTTGATTGCAAAGAGAAAAAAAAGCCCTTTTAAAAATTTCTGGGAATTTCCCGGAGGAAAAATTGAAAAAAATGAATCTCCTGAACTCTGCCTTAAAAGAGAGATAAAAGAAGAATTATCTGTTGATATAGAAATAATTTCATTTTTGCACCAAAAAATTCACAATTATGAAGAAAATACCATTAAATTATTATTTTATAATATAAGGCTCTTATCATATGAGATTAAACTTATAGATCATATTGAATTCAGATGGGAAAAGATTTCAAATCTGCATAAATATAAATTCCCGGAGGCTGATTTTGAGCTTATAAGCAAGCTGGAAAGAGATTTCAAAATATAAAAAGCGGGCAGTTCCACTAAAAATACTGCCCGCTTAAGACTAAAAAAACATTAAACTATATAGAACAACTTCCGCCTGAGCCGCAGCTGCTGCAACCGCTGCCGCCAAAATCCATTGATGAATCCACCTTGAAGCCGGTACTGATAAAATCAATCTTCAAAGGTGCTGCCTGCTTCAAAAAGTCTTTTTCGGCTATAAAACTGAAGCCGTCTTGTTCAAAAACTTCATCTGTATCTTTTTGCTCATCCAGAGCAAGTGCTATTGAAGGACCTGCTCAACCGCCGCTTGCCACAAAAGCCCTTATAGGCATAATTTCCTTATCAACAAAAAAATTCTTTATTTCCGCAATGGCTGCGGGTGTAACTTCTATCATTACTTAAACCTCCTGATCAATTTTGTAAAATTTCTGACTTAAATTAATAATACTTTATAAACAGATTATCTCAATAAAATATCATAATCAATATATTTCTATATTAAATGAGACATTAACTTTAATTTTGTTACAAAAATTTTAATTTTTATCTGTTTTAAATATTATTGAACCATCTTTTTCATCTGCTTCAACAATTGTTCCTTCAAAAATATTTCCTTTTAAAATTTCAACTGCCAAAGGATTTTCAACTTCTTTCTGAATAGCCCTTTTAATGGGTCTTGCTCCAAAATCAGGTGAGAATCCCTTTTCAGAAATATAATCAACAGCCTTTTTGGAAACATTAAGAAAAATATTTTTTTCGGCAAGTCTTTTTTCAAGATTTTTTAATTGAATCCTGACAATACGCCTCAATTGACTTTTTTCAAGATTATGAAAAACTATTACATCATCAATTCTGTTTAAAAATTCAGGTTTGAAATATTCCCTTAAAAGGCCTGAAACCTTTTCTGTCATTTCTTCATATTCCCGTCCTGAATATTCCATAACAAGATGGCTGCCAATATTTGATGTCATAATTATTATTGTATTTTTAAAATCAACAGTTCGCCCCTGCCCGTCTGTCAACCTTCCATCATCCAGAATCTGGAGAAGCACGTTAAACACATCAGAGTGGGCTTTTTCTATTTCATCAAATAATATAACACAATAAGGTCTTCTTCTCACAGCCTCAGTCAGATAACCGCCTTCCTCATATCCTACATATCCCGGAGGAGCACCGATTAGTCTTGAAACAGCATGTTTTTCCATGTATTCTGACATATCAATTCTTATTACAGCTTCTTCACTGTCAAACAAAAAATCAGCCAGAGTCTTTGCAAGCTCTGTTTTTCCAACTCCTGTAGGGCCAAGAAAAATAAAAGTACCAACAGGCTTGTCCGGGTCCTGGATACCAGACCTTGACCTTCTCACGGCCTCTGCAACAGCAGCCAGGGCTTCATCCTGACCCACAACCCTTTCACCCATTCTTTCTTCCATCTGCAAAAGCTTTTCCTTTTCACTTTCAAGCATTCTCCTAACAGGAATACCTGTCCATCTGGATACAACTTCTGCAATATCATCTGTATCGACTTCTTCTCTAATCATTGAATTTTTATTATTCTCAAGCTCCTTAACCGCTTTTTCCAGTTCATTGCTAAGGTCATTCATCTTTCCATATCTTATTTCGGCAACTTTTTCATATTGGCCTCCACGCTGAAGTTTTTCAGCTTCTATACCAAGCCTTTCAAGTTCCTCCCGAATCTCCCTTACTCTCTGAATTTCAGATTTTTCATTCTGCCATTTGCCTTTTTTTTCAAGAAGAGACTCCTTAAGATCAGCAAGCCCTGACTCTATACTTTCAAGACGTTTTTTTGAAGCTCCGTCATTTTCTTTTTTCAAAGCTTCCCTTTCAATCTCCATCTGGGAAACCTTTCTTTGTATCTCATCTATTTCCACAGGCATTGAATCTATTTCCATTCTTATTTTTGATGCAGCTTCATCTACAAGGTCTATTGCCTTGTCTGGCAAAAATCTGTCTGAAATATAGCGGTCAGACAAAAAAGCAGCGGAAACAATGGCTGAATCCTTTATTCTTACGCCATGATGAACCTCATATTTTTCCTTGAGACCACGAAGAATTGATATAGTATCTTCAAGACCAGGTTCCTGAATTATTAAGGGCTGAAATCTCCTTTCCAATGCACTGTCTTTTTCTATGTATTTTTTGTATTCATTAAGGGTAGTTGCCCCAATACATCTTAGTTCTCCCCTTGCAAGTGAAGGTTTCAGCATGTTGGAAGCATCCATTGAACCCTCTGCAGAACCAGCTCCCACAAGAGTATGGAGTTCGTCTATAAATAAAATCATTTCTCCATTTGATTTTTCTATTTCCTTTAAAAGGGCTTTAAGCCTGTGCTCAAATTCACCCCTGTATTTTGCTCCTGCAACCAGAGAGCCAAGATCAAGGGATATAATTTTTTTGTCTTTAAGGCTCTCAGCTACATCCCCTTCTATTATTCTCCTTGCAAGACCTTCTGCTATCGCAGTTTTACCCACACCAGGCTCTCCTATCAAAACAGGATTATTTTTTGTTCTCCTTGATAAAATCTGCACAACACGTCTTATTTCTTCATCTCTGCCTATAACAGGGTCAAGCTTGCCCTTTCTTGCAAGCTCTGTTAAATCCTTGCTGTATTTTTGAAGAACCTGATATTTTTCTTCTGGATTTTGATCTGTTACAGCCTCATTACCCCTTACCTCCATCAGGACCTTTAAAATATGGTCTTTATCAATATTTTGTCTTTTCAAAATTTTTTTTATTTTATCTTCGCCATTTTCACACATTGAAATCAGAATATGCTCAACGCTGACATACTGATCTTTCATATTTTCAGCAATTTTAAATGAAGCATCCAAAACCTTATGTAATTTCCCTGAAAGATAAATATTATCAGACACATCACCTGACACAGAGGGCAATTCATCAAGATATCGTGAAATATCATCTCTGAAAGTTTTTTTAACACTACCAAGTTTATTTAATATTATATCAGTTATGCCTTCTTTATCATCAGCCATTGCACATAAAAGATGAACAGTTTCTATACTTTGATGTCCCCTTCTCATTGCAATACTGCGGGCATCACCTATAACCTCTTGTGATTTTATTGTAAATTTATCAAATTTCATCTTTTTTATATCCTTCCATAAAATATTTTTTATCTATTTTGTGACTTGACAGATTATCAACTTTCTTTAATTTAAGTTAAGCATATCAGAAAGCTTGTCAATTTATTAAGCTTAAAAAGGCATAAATTTTGCATAAAAATTATAAACTGGAGATAATTTGATTAACCAATTCATAGATGAAGTGATTTCTTGTGGAGTAGATGCCATTATTCCGGCAAATCTTGAAAAAAAATGGTTTGATACTATTCTGGACGCAAGCACAGAGTATCTTAAAACGATTTCATCAGAAAAAGAAATAAACCCGGAAACCTTTTTAAATCATGAAAAAGGTCTGCTTCTCATGGCAGCAGTCACAGAATTGATTCAATTCAGATATGACTATCCCGCACATTTCCAAATAAGTTCAATTCCAGAAGACACTCTATATGATATTGTTTCAAGCTACTCAATAGCAGTATTGATGGAAGATGCCAGAAGAACAGAAAAAATAAAACTACCTGAAATAAATAAAGAAAATATTCTTGAAAAAGACAAAATAGCTGAAATTGAAAAATCAGCACCGGAACTTACCGGCTTTTTATTTAATAAAATAAAAAATTAATCAATTATTTCTTGATATTATCAAATTCTATTTTCTTTTTAAGTCTTATAAATGGAGCATAACAAGGATCGCTCTCATCAAGATGTGTTGAGTAATTTTCAATAATAATGTTAATAAGCTCTATATTTTCATCTATTGCTTCTTCAGACAATTGCCTTCTAAGTTTAACAAGGCTCCTTAAACAGGATTTATGTTCTTTTTTATGAATATCCGCTTCTGGATATTTATATTTTACAAGAAGTTTTTCCTCTTTACCAAAATGAATTCTAAAACCGTCTATCAATTCGTTAAGAGCTTCAATATGATTAGCAGAAGGCTTTTCTGCTATCTTTGCCAAAAGACTACCAAGATGATTTATTAGAAATTCTCTTGATTCGTCCATTTCTTTCAGGCAAATATTAAATTCCTCTTTCCATACAAGTTTTTCCATCTATATTCCTTAAAAAACAAATTAAAAAATAATTTTAAAAATTAACTTAATAATATAATAAAAATTTTTCAAATTGAAAGATATAATTTGTCTGTTTTTTTCTTACCGCTCAAATTTAAAAATATTTCTGCGGGTTTCATCAAGTTTGATGCCAGAAATAATTTTTTTTAAGAATATACTCCAAAATAATTATTACTTCATTTCTGACCCTGATATTTTGAATTAAACTTGTTGAAATACATTTTTATCATGGAAACAATTATGGCTATTTATGCCAATATACTTATCTGTGCCCTTCTTAAAAAAACTTCCCTCAGAAAATTTTGTCATACCTGGGAAGATAATAGGAAGGAAGATGACCGTAGAATTTTTTAAAAGCAGCACTGAAATGACCTGGGTTGGAGTAGCCGACAAATATTGCCGTATCCAGAATGGAATATCTGCCTGTTTCGATTATTTCCAGAGCCTTTGTCATTCGCAATTGACGGATATATGCACCAATAGGCATACCAAGATATTTCCTGAATCCTTTTTTAAGATAACATTCATTGAGTCCAACCCGTCGTGACAGTTCAGAAATACTGGGAGGATCATTCCATTCCATGCGTAAAATATCCACAGCCTCATCAATTGAGGCTCTGGCCTGTCTGGTTCGTTCTATCCGGGAGCCTGATGAAGGCTCTTTCAAAGTCAGAATATGGTGCAAAAGATCCAGAGAAAGAGATTCAAAACGCAGTTTGTCAGGAAGAGTCTGACGCCTTGAATAGATGAGTTCTCTTGCAATTCTCATAAAATCAGATGATTGTGGAAGTTCTTTGGCCAAAAGTAAAGGTTTGGTCATGGACGGGCTGCCCAAAAACATTTTTTCAAGCCCCTTGCTGTCACTTCCACAAGAGGTATCCAGCCAGGATTCAATGAGATTCTGAGGCAGACAAATGGAAACTCCGCACATATTTTCACCTGGATACTGGGTATAAAATACCTTTTCAAAATCACCATTAAAGCACCAGACACTTCCAGCTGAAGCAACATCCTTTGTCAGTCCAGGAAATTTAAAGCCAAAATGACCAGATAAAATGATTCCTAACTGAAAAGGCTTCTGTAAATTACTGTGGCAGGTCTCCAGCCTATGGTTAAGGCAATAATTACCCATTCCTACATAAAGGCCATTATGAATACGAAGTATTTCTGACCATCCCTTCCCAGTCTTTTCGTTCATCTCCATACGAACTCCATGAAAAAATCGGGACACTGCCGGATCTTTTCTGACCATAAAATTTGCTGCTTCACATTCTTTTACATATTCCTTTATATAATCCAATGTAAAAAACTCTCTTTTTATAAAGAATAAAACACCGATTTTAATTTTCCCGATTTGAGTATTTTTTTTCCTGTTTCGGGAAGAAATGCATTTTCTTTCTTTGTATAGTGAATTTTATTTTCATGCAATACATTTATTATATACACAAAAGATTCTTAATTTTTCAAAAAGGAGAAATAATGAAAAAAAGCAGGTGTATCTTAGTTTTTTTAGTTGCAGCCTTGAGTCTTGTCAGCTTGCCGGCAATGGCTGAAAAAAAGGCTGATACTCAGTTAGTGAAGATGGAAGAGATAACGGTTACAGCAAACAAAATGGAAGAAAATATCCAAAAAGTGCCCCAGAGTATTTCGGTTCTTAACGAAACTGAAATCGAAGAATTGGGACTAAAGAGCTCCATAGACTTTCTGGATCAGATTCCTGGCATGCTTTCCACACCGGATCATGGTGTTGCCGTTACCTTTAGAGGGCTGAAACGTTCCATGTTCACGGAAAATAATCCAGTGGTTATGTATATCGACGGTGTGCCTGTGGCCAACAGCTTCGGGTTTGATCTTTCCCTTGTAAATATTGAGCGAATTGAGGTGTTGAGAGGTCCCCAGGGGACCATCTACGGAAAGGATGCAATTGGCGGTGTTATCAACATTATTACCAAGGTCCCTGATAATACATGGCACGGCATAGGTTGCATTGAATACAGCTCATGGAACACCTGGTATGCCCAGGCCAGCGCCAATGGTCCCATCATACCAGACAAGCTTTTTGTTGGACTAAAGGGCCAGTATGACAAAAGTGACGGCTGGATCAAAAACAAATATCCCGGCATGAATGAGGATTTGGGACGAAATGACAAGCACGCTCTTGGAGGATACCTGATGTATACCCCAACAAACCGCTTTCGTTTGCGCCTGGGAATTGACAGTTGGCAAGATACATCTCACAACGAAAATGGAAAAGCCATGCCCTATGATTTTATGAGAACAGGTGATGGATATACCAGTCTAAGCGATTTTGACAGGAATATGGCTGAAAACCTGGAATTGGACATAGAAGGAAAATTAGAAATGAAGGTCAATACCCAGGATTTGTCAGCGTCCTATGATTTTGACCGCTTCAAAGCTGAATCCGTTACCACCCACCGGGAAAGAGAATATAACGGTCTTTATGATGGAGATTATTCAGCAAGATCAGTTTTTGACGGGCTGGTAATGTTCGGAGATGGCGAGCTTAAAACCTGGACACAAGAACTGCGTTTAACCAGCACCAACACCACAGGGTTTCGCTGGGTGGGAGGTTTATATCTGGACAAGGATGAAGAGCAGGTAGTAACAGGAATGCAGATGGCCAAAGAGGCGATGCAATCTCCAGTTGATATGGAGATTCAGTCCGTATCCGATACAGATGCCAAAACCCAGGCCATCTTTGGTCAATTCATGCTGCCATTGGGACAGAGTTTTGAGTTGACATTGGGGGGACGCTACCAGCGCTTCAACAAAAAAATTCACCAGGATATGTACACGATTCCGGTTCAAGGGCCATTTCATGCCAACGTAAAAGGTATGCAGCCCATGTTTTCCCAGGATCTGGATAAAACCTGGAATACCTTATTACCAAAAGTTGCCATGGCCTGGTTTTTAAGCGACAGATACACTGCATACGCCTCATTCTCTAAAGGGTATATGCCCGGCGGTTTCAACTATTTTTCCATGGGTGGAGGCCCGGATGAAAACACCTTTGAACCCCAAAAATCAACCAACTATGAAATCGGGATCAAATCAAAACATGACTCTTGGAGGCTCAACCTTACAGCCTTTTACATGGATATTAAAGATATCCACATCTATAAGACTATTGGAGCCATGTATGTTACAGACAACGCTGACAAGGCGCATTCATTTGGTACGGAACTGGAAGGAACCTGGATACCCCTCAAAGGCCTGGAACTCAGTGCAGGCCTCAGCCTGATGAAGGCCGAATATGATGATTTTGATCTGGGAACCGTCAAGCTGGACGGCAAGGAAATGGAAGGCTCACCTAATCACAATTTGCGTGTGGGTGTAAGCTATCATCACCCAAGCGGGCTGTATGGCCGAATGAATATCCGCCATGTTGGGAATGTCCATTACTATGACGATGCCGTCAAAAAAGAACTGCAAAAGGAAGATGCCTATACACTGGTCAATATGAGGCTGGGCTGGATGTACGGCAACCTGGATATCTACGCCTTTGCCAAGAATCTCACCGATGACAAATATATTAACGCATTCAGGTCCAACGCAGCCATGGGAGGAATCGCCATCTTTGGAGATCCACGATCCATTGGAGTTGGTTTGAGTTATGGCTTCTAAGCCTGACTCACCATAAAAACAGTATTAAAAAGGCCACAACTTGTATAATTATAATTTTTTAATTATGATAAAAAATACAATAAAAGTGGCCTTATTAAAAGTGGACGTTTACTATGAAAATATCTACCCCACAAAAAGTTCAGGAACTTCTCAGCGACATTGAAAGCGTTGCCCCTGAAAAATATGACATGCTAATGAAATTACGTGATTTAGTTTTTACTCATCTCCCTGGAACAAAAGAAAAAGTTATGTATGGGGGTATTATGTTTTATTTGCCAGATGATTTTGGAGGATTATTTGTCAGAAAAAAACATGTATCCTTTGAATTTACTGACGGATATAAGTTAAAAGATTCATACAAATTCCTTGAAGGAACTGGTAAATATCGCCGTCACCTTAAACTGCATTCTCAAGAAGATATAGACACTAAAAAAGTTGCATATTATATTAAGCAAATCAAAATATTAAGTACATAATAAATTATTTCACAGAAATCGTTACAATAGTTGGTTGTCTCACCGTTATAATTTTGAGGAATATCAATGAAGGCAGCGTTGGTTTACCTGCATATACAGACGATGAACCCATTTTGCACTCAATGGAAAACTATAGCCCACATGCATCCTATTCAATTATTGAAAAGACAATGGCTGATTGGATTATTTATAATATAAAAGTGCCCTGCAAGTATAAAAAAGAGGCTGAAGCAGCCCATAGAAATGAAAGATATGAGAGGGAGCATTATTTACAAACAGGCAGAAAATTATAATAATACAAAGAAATATCCTTTATAAGAGCCCCTTAATTTTACCTTGGATACCTGAGCCAAAGGAGGAGAAATGAATCGTTTTATTTTTATAATATTTTTTATAGTTATAACAAGTGCATTAATTAGCTGTAGTGCATTTAAAGCTGCAAAGATTATTAACAGCGGGGATGTAAATTTTACAGGCCACATGGAAAAATCAGTTCCATTCTCCCTGGATGGGCACCCAATAATTATAAAAACAAAACTTAATAATTCCTCAAAAAATTATAATTTTATTCTTGATACAGGGGCATTAACCCTTATTAAGCAAGAGGTGGCTGATGAGCTTGAGCTGCCAATCGATCTTGAAATTACAGCAAAAGGCAGTCAAGGTAAAACAAAAAATATTCAATTGGTTAAACTGGATACAATAAACCTTGGAGGAATCATAGTGAGAAATTGTTCTTCAGGTGTAATTCAAAATGATTCATTATTCCCTAAGAATATTGCAGGTATTCTTGGTTCAAATTTTCTCCGCTTTTTTACCGTCACAATTGATTTTAAAGAACACGAAATTATTTTAACAAAAAACTCACTGGACAAACAAAAATCTATTCCCGTGACATTAGAAATGAAACATGGTTTTGCTCCGTTTTTGCAATGCATAATTGACGATAAAACTAAAATCAAAGCTATGATTGATACAGGAACCCCTGTGACTTCTCTGAACCTGCCATTACTGAAAAACACAAAAGAATTTATTCAGGGAAAAGTGATAAAAGCAACAGGAAGTACATCAGCAGGCATTGGAGGGAGGGCAGCTGAAAATTATGTTTTACGACTCAAAAAGATAAAAATTGGGAATAACATAATAAAAAATCTCCCTGTCTTTTCTCATTCTGACAACTCTGTTCAAATGTTGATAGGAAATGATGTATTGACTAAATACAAGGTAATTATTGATTATCCATACAAAGCAATAAACCTGATACCAAACGGTAAAAAATTTGACATTAATCCAACATCTTTTGGCGTAGCATTTGAAAAGAAAAATGGTAAAACTTTTGTTGCAGGGTTATGGGAAAACAGCTCTATTAAACAATCTGGAATCCAGGTGGGAGATGAAGTATTAAAAATTAACTCCATTGATACAAGCCAATTATCAAGCCTTGATTTAATTGCAATTTCCATGAAAAATGAAAGCAGCATAATGACTATGGAACTTAAAAGTAAAGAAAAAACTCGCTTTTTAACCTTGAGGAAGGAAGAATATTTATCTAAAATTAAATAAATTATCAAAAGCATAAGGATAGCTCCCGTGAGTAACGGACAACGATCTTATTCTGTTTTTTAAAAAGTAATGTGGTGTTAGTAATGCTTTTTAATTTAAAATAATTTTAACCATATGGAACATATATGAAGATAAAAAATGGCACTATTTCAAACTGGAATGAGGAAAAAGGTTTTGGTTTCATAACTCCAAAAGCTGGTGGTAAGCCAGTCTTTTTTCATATTAATGATTACAGCTATCGCCACAAACTCCCTATAAAAAAATTAGAAGTAGAATATTACATATCAACCGATGAAAAAGAACGCCTCTGTGCAATTCATGTTGTCCCATTAAAAGGACATAAAAACTATGCCAAAAAACTAAGGCAAAATTTCTTTTCTTTAATTCTGTTTATCAGTTTTTCCCTGGTTTTGTATTATCTTTTCAATTCAAGGCTAATCACAATTGAATTAATTTGCCTATATTTAGTTATGAGTCTTACAGCATTTTTAATGTACCCAACAGATAAGAATGCGGCTGAACCGGGTAAATGGAGAACTTCAGAAAAAACCTTACATACCTTATCAATATTAGGAGGCTGGCCGGGTGCCAAAATTGCACAAAATTTTTTAAGGCATAAATCCAAGAAAATATCCTTTCGCATTACCTATTGGCTAACTGTCGTAGTTAATTACAGTGTTCTATATTGGTTAACAACACCAAAGGGTAGTATGTTGATGGAAAGTAATATATCTTTGGTTAACAAGTAATTTCACCGAACTCGTTTCACTCGCCGGTGAACTCACAATTATAAATTGAACAAATTAAAGAAGAGAAGGCATACGATTATTGAAGATATATACTGTTAATAAATTTAAATAAAACAGGGGAGAGACAAAATGGAAGAAAAAACTTCAAACTCACAAAATGGTTGGATTATATTACCCATGGTGCTGGTCATATTTGTCTTAGCTATAATTACTTTTATTTCAGCTTTTGCTTCTGGAAACCTGTTTCTTATAATCATTGCTGCTGCATTGCTCATTTGCGGTATTTTTTTGGCTAAAGGGCTGTTTACCCTTCAACCGAACGAAGCAAGGGTTCTTGTTTTATTTGGCAAGTACACTGGAACAGTTAAAAAAGAAGGCTTTCACTGGGCAAATCCTTTTAGTGTACATCGTGGCATCAAATTGGAGTCTATACAAATCCATGACAAAGAATCTAAACCAGAAATTCCCATTAAATCCAAATACAAGGTGTCTCTACGAGCAAGGAATTTTGAAACACAGGTATTGAAAGTAAACGACCATAGAGGTAATCCTATTGAAATAGGAGCTGTTGTTGTCTGGCGGGTTAGAGATACTGCAAAGGCTCTATTTGACGTGGACAATTACAAAAATTATGTTCAGATTCAAAGTGAAACAGCACTTCGGCATCTAGCCAACAGTTACCCCTATGATCATTCAGAGGATAATTCTTCAAAAGAACTCACTTTAAGAGATAATACGGAATCTATCAGTGCGGCGTTGAAAAAAGAGCTCCAGGAAAGATTATCCGATGCTGGCGTACTTGTTGAAGAAGCGAGACTGACACATTTGGCCTATTCACCAGAGATTGCGAGTGTAATGTTACGACGTCAACAGGCTGAAGCTATTATATCAGCGCGCCAAAAAATAGTACATGGTGCAGTAAGTATGGTGCAGATGGCTCTTTCAGAACTATCCGAAAAATCCGTAGTGACACTTAACGATGAACAGAAAGCAAACATGGTGGGTAATTTATTGGTTGTTTTATGTGGTGAGGCTCAAGCTGAACCAGTTATAAATGCAGGTTCAATTTCCAAATAGCAATTTAACTGATGAGATCTAAAAAATCATGGAATTATCTTTTGAAAAATAAAGATACTTGATATTAGGCTTGAGCCAAACTCTGAAAATTCAGTCAGTACGCCATTGTTATAGAGGTTTTCAATAAGTAATAATGATAATTTCAGCAAGAAAAGCAACCCAAAAAGGGCAAAAAGCTTATTTCAGAGGAATTTATAAGAAAATAATATGATTTTGAAAAATGAAAACAGGCAAAAATCCGTATGCTGAAAGCCTGAAAAAAAACAGATTAACTATTTGATATAATTATATATTATATAATATTTTAAAAATTTAGCAGATTAAACTGGGCGCCATAATTTGCAAAACAACAGCATTAACTCGGACGAGGAAAAACTGTGCCGATTCCCTATTCACCTTTTCCCAGCCGGTTATGCACTAAATTTATATTTTTAAATAGAGAATATACATGAGAATATGTATTTACTACTTTTCTGGAGCTGGAAACACAGAGTGCATCTCGAAAATTATAGGTCAAATTGCAAAATCTAAAGGATATTCAGTTTATCGGAGAAGAATTACTAAAAAATCTCTTGAAACGATACAGCAAGGATATGATATTCTCGCAATCGGATTTCCTGTTTATTTCAGGAGGGCTCCTTTAATAGTCTTAAATTTCATAAACAAACAAATTGGCAACAATAGGAAGTTTTTCATTTTTTCCACTAAAGGTCTATACTCAGGAAATGCATCAAGAGAAGTACAAGCCCTTGCAGAAAAAAGATTTTTTAATTGTATAGGGAATCTTGAGTTCTATATGCCAGGCAGCGACGCACTCGCATTAATGGCAAAAAAGAACTCTTTCCCAGAAAAAGTCTTTAAATCTATACATTCAAAAAACATCAAAATACAAATAGAAAAATTCATAAGCTCTATAAGTAATCTTGAAAAAATAGAAGAGATAAAATCGAAATGGTACATACCGCTAGATAACGCAATAATTAAACCTTTAGAAAGACATTTTACTAATAGTTATCAGATTTTCATAGGCAGATTTGCAGCAAATAAAGAAAGCTGTGACCTATGTTTACATTGCGTTAAGAATTGTCCAAACTTTAATATTTCCATTGCTGACAATACAATATTATTTGGTTCAAACTGTTCTTTCTGCTTAACCCAAGTTCAGCAAAATATTCCCAATAATGAGTAAAAAAGCATTTTTTTGTACACATCAAAAAAAATAAAGCGTGTATTTTTAATAAGATAATGAA
>PDWI01002323.1_pt1 | contig 52684 bp, 38 predicted proteins | sample 1430891 | NCBI WGS metagenome assembly PDWI01 (sample SAMN01162508, study PRJNA174530) | Oral metagenome, whole genome shotgun sequencing project. | biome: Marine environment; feature: Marine mammal; material: Swab sample of the gingival sulcus; isolation source: swab sample of gingival sulcus... | reverse complement strand
GTTGGTCTATCTCGCAAAATCTCTGTATTTTCAGCATTACTTAGTTTTGGAAACCCCGATTTTTGGGCTTTGGGCCCTTTTTCGGGGTTTTGTTTCCTAAATATAACATTTATAGGGCTGATATACAACTTGATAATTACTCCTGAGTGTGCCTACTTACTTCAAAAGGTTTTCAGGAATTTTATGAATGGGTGTCAGCTTAACTGTTTTAATAAATAATTCTCCACCTTCCGATTGAAACTGTATTTTCCCTTTTGTAAGAGGGGAAATGTTTCCGTCGCCAAGGTATTTGCCAGAGTTATAGATAACCATGTTCACTTTCCCGTTGATTACGTGCACAGCCGTAGTTCCATAACAGTAAAGTTCAATGGTATTCCACTCACCGATTGGATTTTCATAATTGGTATCCTTAGCTATTATTTTTGTATCTGAGTCGGGGATGGAAGGTTTTTTCCCGGCGCCTTTTGTGTAAACATATTTCCCTTCATCGTTCATTTTCATGGGTATTTCGCAGTAAGATTTGCCCATACGATAAGAATCGCCCAGATTTCCGGTCCACATCTGGCATTCGTGAGAACTCATCCAAACACCAAGTCCAGCGCCAAAGTCGCCAAAACTGTGGAAAAGAAGCCCCGAATTTCGTGTTTTAAAAACCTCGTCACCCCATTTAAATTCAACCACCAAATGGTAATTTTCAAACTCTTTCTTGGTAGCTAACGAAGCATTTGCTTGCCCCGATATGCGTATGGCCGGAACGCCATCTATCTCAACGGTAGTAAAAATCTTATCAACGGAAAGTTCTGTTGCCAGTGTATCGTAAATAACCGGATCCGAAGGCATATAGGCAACCCAGTTTTCAAGGTTTTTCCCATTAAAAAGCTGCTGCCACCACTGGTTGTTACTATTGCACGAAGACAAAACAAATGCAACGAGCAAAAAAAAGTAAATTAATTGTCGATTTCTCATGATAAAAAGGTTTAGTTAAAAAAAGAACCGCCCGTTACATCAAAGGACAGTTCTTTTTGGTTATAGTTTACATCTGTTTTTATTAAAATTTAAACAGATTGAGCTTCGATTATCTCTTTAGCCCTGTTTAGTATAGTTGTATCATCAAGAAGTACGATGCCACCGTTTGGTCCTGGTTCCATGTGTATCCCAACCGAAGTTCCATTGGTATAGTTAGCACCTCCAAAATAGTTTCTGACGGTTTCCTCACTCACCTCAAATTCCTCTGCTAACTGCTTTACGGAACCGTCAGGTAAACTGTCTTTGATTTTTCGCAACTCGTTAAAAGTTATTTTACTAGTCATATTGGTGAAATTTTAATTAAGTAAGTTTTGTAAAAGGTAAAAATAGGATTAAAAAATCAATATTGAAAGATTTCCTGTGAACATATTTTGTATTTTGAGCACCATGGTAATTTTATGTGAGGCTACAATGTTTTTGTATAATATTCTGGTTTTTAGATAATTATATGACCAATGCTTTGCCTTTATGTTTGAAAGCATATTTATGCTACAGCCCATTAACATTTTTTAAGATTATTTACAGGCCCTGTTGAATGCAATCGTAAATGCTTTGGTGCATAGCTGTGCGTATATTCATTTGATACAAATTCTGGTTTTCTCGTGTTGGATAAACGCGGTTCGACATAAAAATAAACAGCAATCCGTTATCTGGGTCGGCCCATGCAAAAGTGCCTGTAAACCCAGAATGGCCAAAGCTGTTGACACTACTCCCGGGTGCAGGATAAGCATCGTTCAGCGGATTTTGGGCATTGTCGATTAAAGGTTTGTCAAATCCCAAGCCACGACGGTTTTCATTCTCCGGATATTGTATTCTGATAAACTCATTTACTGTTTCTTCCGACAGGTATCTTTTTCCGGCAAAGTATCCTTTTTGCATATACATTTGAAATATTTTTGCCAGGTCGCCGGTAGTACCAAAAAGTCCGGCATTTCCTGAAACGCCCCCCATCATGGCGGCACCTTCATCGTGAACAAAGCCGTGTACTGTTTCGTGGCGAAATATCGTATCCACTTCGGTCGGAATTATGCGGTTAAGCGGAAAATGAAGGTAAGGGTTAAATGTAATGGTATAAGCCCCGAGCGGTTTGTAAAAAGTTTGTTTCAAATAAGTTTCATAATCTTTGTTGGTAAGCTTTGTAATAATTTCAGGATATAGAAAAAAAGACAGGCCCGAATAGAGGTATTTTTTGCGTGGCAGAAGCTTCGATTCGCGAATGGTGTCGTACATGGTTTTTCTGAATGTTTTGTTCATCCATAATTTAGTGGAAACACGAATGGAAAAATCTTTATCAGGATGATTGCTGAAAACCTTGGGATCCAGTGTTTTGTCTTCTTGTAAAGCCATTCTCCAATAGGGGATATAGGCAACCAGTCTCGACTGGTGAGCTAGGATTTCTCTTATTTTCAGGTTTTTTTTATAGGATTTTTTAAAGTCAGGCCAATACCTGCTTAAAGGTGTATTCAGGTTAATCTTTTTCTCTTCCACAAGTTTCATAAGTGCTGGCAATGGCCCTGTTACTTTTGTAATTGAAGCCCAGTCGTATAAATCTTCTTTTTTTACCAGGTTTTTATCTTCGTAGGTATGATAACCATAGCATTTATGAAAAATAACTTTTCCCTCTTTGGCAATTAAAACCTGGCATCCCGGATAGGCAGAATCTTTCATTCCCTCCGTTGCTATTGAATCGATTTTGTGGTGCAGTAAAACTGAATTAATCCCCACTTCTTCAGGTATTGTATAAGCAAATCCGTGGTTATTCAAAATCGGTAGTCCATCGTAAATTTTAAAACGATCGTCGATGGTTACCGGTAGTTTGCCATCAGCATCAGAGGCGCCAAAAATGAGTTGCGCGGCAAGTTCCTGTGTAAGCGGGTCGTTTTGATAAGCCAACACCAGGCCTTCGGCATGGTGTATATTATAAAAATAGCGTAACGCGTAAGCATTTCCGAAAAAGGCAAAAACCACCCTGTTTTCGCGAACCAATTCGTTTACAGCTCTGCGCTGAATTTCCGTTGTGTTGTATTTGCCCGGCGGGTAAAGGCCAATGCCTTCAACACCAGCAATAATAAGGTTGTAGTTTTCAAGCTGAGTGCGGAGCTGAAGCAACATTTTTTCATCGGCATTTTTGGGGAGGGTAAAATGATCAACCTGTGTGTAGTTATCAAGCATTTTTTGAAACGGCGAGATTTTCAAAGCGCCAATCATTACCGATGCAATTTTTAATGTATCGAGATGTTCAACAGGAAGAATGTTGATGTTTTTTAAAACTGTCAGTGTATTTTTAATTACTTTTCGGTTAACTACCTCAAATTCTTTATTATTCAGCCTTTTGGTAATGTCTGTTAAATCTGTGGGTTGGTAATTGTTAAGGCCTGCCCAGCGCTTCAGCGCCAAAATAGTACGGCACTTTTCATTGATCTCTTTCTTTGAGATTTCACCTTTTTTAACCGCATTTTTTACCGACTGAATAGCCTTTGAAAGGTTAGGAACAAATTCCAACAGGTCGTTTCCGGCTTTCAGAGCTTCCACTTCTGCATTGCCATTAGGTGTTTTAACACCTTTCATATTCATGGCATCGGTAACCACAAAGCCTTTGAATCCGATTTCACCTTTCAGGTAACCGGTTATAATTTTTTTCGAAAGGGAAGAAGGGTTACCCGAGGGATCCAATGCCGGAACATTGAGGTGTGCCGACATGATACCCGAAATTCCGTTATTTGAAAGGTAACGAAATGGAAACGTTTCCAGTAAATTCATTCGTTCTTTGGAGTGCGCAAGAAAGGGGAGTGATTTATGGGAATCGCTGCTGGTATCGCCATGCCCCGGGAAATGTTTGGCTACTGCTATAACGCCTTCGTCCTGCATACCTTTGGCAATAAGGTCGGCTTTAATGGCAACATTGACCTTGTTTTCGCCGAACGACCTGAAATTAATAACCGGATTCGCCGGATTGGTGTTAATATCTGCAACGGGAGCAAAGTTCATGTTGATACCTAAAATTTTTAATTGTTTTGCCATATTGCGGCCCATTTCGTAAACGATGCCCGAATCCTGAACAGCTCCTACTGCTTGTGCATAAGGAAATTTCATCACACTATCGGTGCGCATGGCAACACCCCATTCGCCATCGGTGGCTACCAACAGCGGTATTTTTGAAAGTTGTTGAAAATCGTTGATCCATCGGGCAGTTTTGTGAGGCGTGCCCTGCATTACCAGAATCCCTCCCGGTTGGTAATCTTTAATAAGGTTAGCATATGCCTGTTTGCTGTTTTTACCCTGTTTGGGAGAAACTGAAATCATCATCAATTGTGCTATTTTTTCTTCAAGCGACATGGATTTAAGCTGGTTGACCACCCAGGGGTCTTGTTTATACTGTAAAAATGGCGGGTCGGCAGCAAATAAATTGTTCCAAAAGGCAATTGTCAGAAATAATACAGACAACCATGTTTTTACAAGTTTCCTTGTTTTTAATTTAGATGATTTATTCAAAATTCAACAGTTTTTATAGGGTCGGTGTAAATTCAATTGGTATTTTAGCAGCCACAAATGTAAAATTTCTAACAGGATGATGAAACTAACAGGAGTGTTAATTTTGATCGTATTGTCAGTTTTTTGTACTGGTGGCGATAACGAAAAATTGCTTTGTGGTGCCGACCAGCCAAATTTGTATTTGCCCCTGTTGCAGGGGAAAAATGTTGCTTTGGTGGTTAACAATACTTCCCGCACCGGAAACCTTCATCTGGTCGATTTTTTATTGTCGAAAAATGTAAACGTTATTAAAATTTTTGCACCTGAACATGGTTTTCGCGGAAATGCTTCTGCAGGTGCCAAAATTGTTGACGGGATTGATAAAGAAACAGGGATTCCGGTTGTTTCACTCTATGGAAAAATTAGAAAGCCAACACCGGATCAATTAAAAGGGATTGATCTTGTTGTATTTGATATACAAGATGTTGGGTGTCGTTTTTATACTTATATATCAACACTCCACCTGGTAATGGAATCCTGCGCTGAAAATAATGTGCCGTTGCTTGTACTCGACCGCCCGAACCCCAACGGAGATTATGTTGCCGGCCCGGTACTTGACCTTCAGTACAGATCGTTTGTGGGAATGGACAAAATACCTGTTGTTCATGGGTGTACAGTAGGCGAACTTGCCCGCATGATCAATGGCGAAGGATGGCTCAAAAACCAGCTGAAATGTACCCTTTCGGTAATTCCTGTAAAAAATTATACCCATTTAACCGTATTTGAACCGGAAATCAGACCTTCACCGAATCTGCCTAATTACTCGGCGATAAGGCTATACCCTTCACTCTGTTTTTTCGAAGCCACAAGTGTAAGCGTTGGCAGGGGTACAGATTTTCCTTTTCAGGTGCTGGGAGGAACGAATCCAAAGTTTGGAACGTTTGAGTTTACCCCAAAACCAATACCCCAGGTTGCCGACAATCCGCTCAACCAGGGTAAAGTCTGTTATGGGGTTGATTTACGAAACCTTGATTCTGTGCCGCAATTTACGTTGGAGTTCTTTATCAATTTCAGAAATAAATACAAAGACGAAACACAGTTTTTAACCCGGGAGCATTGGTTTAATCTTTTGGCCGGAACAGATAAGTTGCTCGAATGGATTAGAGAAGGTAAAACTAATGTTGAAATAGAATCACTGATTGAACCCGAAATCACAGAGTACAAATCTGTCAGAAAAAAATATTTAATTTATTCAGATTTTGAATAATATGAGTCCCTATCTTGTACTTGGAATATTATTGGCTTATTTTTTTGTTTTGATTGGTATTTCGTGGATGACTTCGAGGAAAGCCAACACGGAAACATTTTTTACAGGAAACCGTCAATCGCCGTGGTATGTTGTTGCTTTTGGTATGGTGGGAGCTACGCTATCGGGCGTAACTTTTATTTCGGTTCCGGGAGAAGTAGGCAACTCTGCTTTTTCGTATCTTCAGTTCGTATTGGGTAACATCGTTGGCTATTGGCTGGTAGCTGCAATACTTTTGCCGTTGTATTACAAAATGAGCCTGGTTTCCATTTACACTTTCCTGCAACGGCGTTTTGGAGAGAAATCATACAAAACTGGATCTTTTTTCTTTTTGGTTTCCAAACTTGTGGGTGCTGCTTTCCGTCTTTTTCTGGTAGCAGGCGTGCTGCAACTGGCCTTTTTCGATGCTTTTCATATTCCCTTTTCGCTTACGGTTGTTGTTACCATCGGGCTGATATGGATATATACATTCAGAGGAGGTATTAAAACCATTGTTTGGACAGACACATTACAGACACTTTTTTTGGTAAGTGCGGTCGTTTTTACAATTGTGGCAATATCTAACAAAATGAACTGGAACTTTTCCGAAATTGTAAACCAGGTTTGGAATGACAATAATTCGCAGATTTTTTTCTGGGGGTGGCGTAGCCCGAATAACTTTTTCAAGCAGTTTTTTGCAGGAATGTTTGTTACCATTGTTATGGTGGGTATGGATCAGGATATGATGCAGAAAAACCTCACCTGCCGCAACAAAAAGGAGGCACAGAAAAATATGGTGGTTTTCAGTTTTGCCTTTCTGGCAACGGTTTTCCTTTTCCTTTGTCTCGGAGTATTGCTATATGATTTTGCCCGTTTATCAGGCATTTCAATCCCGGCAAAAACCGACGACCTTTATCCTTTACTGGCTTTGCAACACCTCGGGCTTCCTGTAGGCATTGCTTTTTTGCTGGGTATTACCGCAGCTGCTTACTCCAGTGCCGATTCTGCTTTAACAGCATTAACTACATCATTTAGTGTTGATTTCTTAAAAATTGAACGATTTGAAGAGAAAAAGAAACAGCGTATTAAAAGGTGGTCGCATTTTATGTTTTCCTTTTTGCTGATAGTGGTAATTATCTTATTTAGGGCGATAAACAATGAGAGTATCGTAGTGGCTGTATTTCGTGTTGCAGGGTACACCTATGGGCCAATTCTTGGACTCTTTGTCTTTGGTTTAGTTTCTGAAAGAAAGGTAATTGACAAATGGGTACCCTTCATTGCCGTTTTTTCGCCGGTTATATGCTTTTTTATATCAAAATACTCTGAAATACTTTTTAATGGTTACAAATTTGGTTTTGAACTGCTTATACTGAACGGGCTGTTAACATTTACAGGACTTTTCCTGGTTTCGGCAAAAAATGTTGAAGAAGTCTAATAAATGTAAATAAATGTTAAAAACCTATGGGTGTTTTTTTTATATTTGCAGAATAAGAGTTGTGTAATACACGTTATTATTAGGTATAAAACGTTTGAAAATTGGCCAGAATTCTATTTCAAATCATTGCGGTGGTTGTTATTGCTATTTCTATCTTCGGATGCGAAGACGAGGGGTATGTAAATTCGCATGATGCCCAGCTCTTTTTTTCTACCGATACCATAATGTTTGATACTATTTTTACTACAATTGGTTCTACAACGCAGCACTTCACTGTACACAATCCTTATGATGAAAACATTTTAATTTCGCGTATTAAACTGGCAGGTGGTGATGAGTCTAATTTCAGGCTCAACATTAACGGTGAAGAAACCAACGAGTTATACGAAGTTGAAATACCCCCAAACGATAGTATTTATGTATTTGTAGAGGTAACCATAGACCCGAATGGGCAAAATTTGCCGATGGTAGTGCAGGATTCAGTTCAGTTTACAACAAATTCAAATTTGCAGGATATTAAGCTTCTGGCTTATGGGCAAGATTTTAAGCTGGTTAAGCAACAGACAATTTCTACAACTACCTGGACAGCAGAAAAACCGTATCTTGTATTTGACTATGCATTTGTTGATAGTTTGTCAACGTTGACCATTGAACCGGGTACAAGAATATTTTTTCATAAACAGGCGGGATTGTATGTAAAAGGTAATATTATTGCCAATGGAACATTTAAGCATCCTATTCTTTTTACAGCCGACCGTTTGGAAGATTCTTACAAAAATATACCTGATCAGTGGAATGGAATCATTCTCTATTCGGGTAGTCACGACAATATTTTTAATTTCTGTACTATAAAAAATGCCAACATCGGGTTACAGGTGGGCACCATCGAACACGAAGGGTTTGCTACGGTAAGGTTGACCAATTCTCGTGTTGAGAATATGGCATATGCAGGTGTATTCGCTATGAAATCAAAAATTTATGGCTATAATGATTTAATAGCAAACTGCGGTTTTTATGCCATGGCTTTATTGGTAGGTGGCGAATATGAATTTTACCATACTACCATTGCCAATTATTGGGGGAATTATACACGTAAAACACGCAAGACGCCTTCTTTAACTATATCTAATTCAATAAGTTATAATAGAGGTAAAAATGAAAAGACGGTTTTTAAAGGCGACCTTGTCAAGCTGAAATTTGCCAATAGTATAATTTACGGCAACAACACCAGTGAACTTAATCTCGCCAATAACGGTGAAAATCAATTCAACTATTTCTTTGAAAATACTATTATACAAGTGCCGGATACATTTAACACTACCGAAAGAGATCATTATCTGAATGTTTGGAAAGGCCCGGAATATGATCCTTTGTTTGTCGATCCGTATGTTGAATATAACTATGCACTTGATACTCTTTCGCCTGCAAAAGATGTAGGAAATACGGTTTATGGACTTGAGTTTCCGCAGGATATTGAAAACAACGACCGCAATACAGACATGGGGCCCGATCTGGGTGCTTTTGAACGTATTGAAAAGAAAAATGAGTAACTATCTTACAACCCTCATCCTTTTCCTTTTTTTTAACCTTGCTGTTGGTGCGCAACAAATTGATAGTATTGCGTCAATTATGTTTTATAACGTTGAAAATCTTTTCGATACAAAAAATGATACGTTGACTGGTGTTGATGCGTTTACCCCGGAGGGTGATATGCACTGGACTTCAAAACGGCTGAAAAAGAAGTTATTAAATATTTCGAAAGTAGTTTTGAACGCTTCGGGTTGGCAGGTTCCTGATATTGTGGCGTTAGTGGAGGTTGAAAACCGATATGTTGTTAAAAAACTGCTGGTTGAGACACCCTTGAAAAGTATACCTTATCGAATTATTCATAAAGAATCGCCCGACCACAGAGGCCTGGATGTAACACTGCTTTACCATTCAGAACATTTTTATCCATTGGAGTATCATTATTATCCGCTTGTAACGGAAAAGGGCCTGATTGAGGAGAGCCGTGAAATACTCTACGTATCTGGAATAATGAATGGAGCCGATACGCTACATTTGTTTATAAACCATTGGCCGTCGAGGTATTCAGGTATTTGGGAAACCAGGGATAAAAGAATTTCTGCCGCTAAAATACTTCGCAATAAAATTGATGAATTGAAAAAAACGTTTAGACATCCCAAAATTATTATAATGGGCGATTTTAACGACAATCCTGAAGACGAGAGCATACGACAGTTGCTTGCAACAGGTGCGGAAAGCAATGGTGTGATGTTGGCAAATTTATCTGAAGGATGGTTGACTTCTGGTTACGGTACACTTAAGTATCAGTTGCAATGGTTTGTTTTTGACCAGGTTATTGTATCAGAGTCTTTGCTACATGGGGCTGGGGGCTGGCATTGCAGCGTTGGAGATGCTAAAATAGTAAGGCTACCCTTTTTACTCGAAAGGGATACAAAATTTGGCGGGGATAAACCATTTCGTACCTACTATGGATTTCAATACCAGGGCGGTTTCAGTGACCATCTGCCAATATTGCTACAGTTGCACAAAAGCCGTTAGTTTTTTGGTGACAACCCTATTTCTTTTGCCTTATTCAACATGTAGGCATATGCCTCTTCAAAATTGTTATGTATTTCACCTTCAAGAATGGCTTCTTTAATGGCATCTTTAATTATTCCTACTTCGCGGCCGGGGGGTATTTCAAAAGTTTTCATAATAAGCTCACCATCCACCGGCGGCTCAAAGTTTCTAACGGCATCTTTTTCTTCGATTTCCTTTAGCTTTTTGCGTACCAGTTGAAAATTGCCCATATAACGCTTTACCTTTTCATGGTTTTTCGATGTTATATCGGCTTCACAAAGGGTCATCAGGTCATCTATATCATCTCCGGCCTCGAACAAAAGGCGCCGTACTGCCGAATCGGTGACAATGTCTTCAGATAAAACGATGGGACGCATATGCAGCTGAACCATTTTTTGTACATACTTCATTTTTTCGTTCAGCGGTAGTTTCATCCTTTTAAAAATTCTGGGTACCATTTTTGCTCCAATAAAATTATGGGCGTAAAAGGTCCATCCGTGCCTTTCATCAAATTTTTTGGTTACTGGTTTGGCAATATCATGGAGCAATGCCGACCAGCGAAGCCACAGATTATCTGTATGGGGAGCTATTCGATCGAGAACTTTTAGTGTGTGGTAAAAATTGTCTTTGTGGCCAATTCCGTTTACTTTTTCAATACCTTTCATCTGATGCAATTCCGGAAATATTATTGCCAGCAACCCTGTTTCTTCCAGAATTTTAAAGCCTGTTGAAGGTTTAGACGAAAGAATTATTTTATTTAATTCATCGATAATACGTTCACCTGAAACAATCTGTATCCTTTCCCTGTTTCTGGCAATGGATTGCAGGGTAACGGTATCAATCTCAAAATCAAGTTGTGTGGCAAAACGTATGGCACGCATCATTCGCAGAGGGTCGTCCGAAAAAGTAATATCGGGGTCAAGTGGAGTTCTGATTATTTTATTGTTAAGGTCTTCTATGCCGTTAAACGGATCAACGAGCATTCCAAAATTTTCATTGTTTAGCCCTAATGCCAAAGCGTTAATGGTAAAGTCCCTTCTTTTTTGGTCGTCTTCAAGTGTGCCGGGCTTAACCAATGGCTTTCGCGAATTGCGGTTGTACGACTCTTTGCGTGCCCCCACAAACTCAACCTCCATATCTTTAAATTTGAGCATTGCAGTGCCAAAATTTTTAAAAATATTTACCCGCGGTTTGTTTTTAAGATTTTGCGACACCCGGTGGGCAAGTTCAATTCCATCACCAACAGTTACTATATCAATATCTTTTGAGTTTCTTTTTAAATACAAATCGCGCACATAACCACCAATAATGTAAGTTTCTAAATTCATTTCATCAGCAATAGCACCAATTACCTGAAATATTTTATTTTGTAATTTTTCTCTCATTATATTCTAAAAAAGCAGGACAGAGGTGTAAAAACCTGCCAAATTCATAAAAACAGGTGACAAAATTACAATTATTTCAATCAAATTGACATCAAATACGTGATTTGCGAAAAGGTACAATTATTGATATGAAAACATCTATATTTTTATATATGTTGAATTTTTGTAATAATAAACATTATGTTAGAACATTTAACTAAAGAGACATTTAAAGAGAAAGTATTTAATTTTGAAGAAAACAAAGAGTGGAAATATGAAGGTTCAAAGCCTTGTTTGATTGATTTTTACGCCGATTGGTGTGGCCCTTGTAAAATGGTAGCACCGGTATTGGAGGAGTTGCAAGAAGAATATGGCGACAGCATTGTAATTTACAAAGTTAATACTGAAGACCAGCAGGAACTGGCAGGTGCGTTTGGTATTCAAAGTATTCCTTCGCTTTTGTTTGTGCCAATGGAAGGACAACCTCAGATGGCGATGGGTGCGCTGCCCAAACAAACTTTTATTAAGGCAATTGCTGATGTGCTAAAAGTAGAAAAGCCGGAAGCCTAAAGAACTTCGAGTACTTTTTCGAGGCGGATACCACGGGAACCTTTGATGAGGATGTGTTTGTTAAGTTGATGATTATTAGTAATATAATCGTTTAATTGATCGACATTCTCAAAAGTTATGAAGTTTGTTTTATCTGCAACTTTCGAAAAGTTTTCGCCTATAAGAAAAACCTGTAAATCGGTGTATGTTAATAGCAGGTCGATTATAGCCTGATGCTCTATTGCTGAGTATTTACCCAGTTCAAGCATATCTCCAAGAATAACGGTTTTTTCTTTCGGATAATTTGTAATAAAGCTTTTTATGGATGCCTGCATGCTGGTAGGATTAGCATTGTAAGCATCCATTATTATTTTCCGGTCGTTTTTATTTATTAATTGGGAACGGCTGTTTTCAGGGCTATATGTTTCGATTGCTTCCCGGATTTTTTCAGGGGCCACATTAAAATAATTCCCGATACAGGCGGCTGCCATAATGTTTTCGAAATTAAAATTTCCTATTAGCTGCGAGTTAAGGTTTAAAGTACCACTACTGAAATTAATACTTGCGCCAATAAATGGTGCCGACATTTTTGGAGAGCCGGTAAATTCGGCTCTATTTACACCATAGCCAATGCTATTCTTTACAATTTTTACTTTTTCAGCCAATATTTTATTGTCGCTGTTGTAAAATGCAGTACCTTCTTTTTCAGCCAGGTAATCGTAAAGTTCCGTTTTAGCTTTAATAACTCCTTCAATTGATCCAAAACCTTCAAGATGTGCTTTGCCTATGTTGGTAATAATGCCATAATCGGGGTTGGCAATATGACATAGCATTGCAATTTCACCCGGGTGGTTAGCACCTATTTCCACAATGCCAAAATCTGTTTGGCTATTCATTTTTAAAAGCGTTAGTGGTACACCAATATGGTTGTTTAAATTACCTTGTGTGAAAGAAACCCTGAATTTTTGTGATAAAACGTTTGATATCAGTTCTTTTGTTGTAGTTTTTCCGTTAGAGCCGGTAATAGCCAATATCTTAATATTTAGTTCTTTACGATGATGACTAGCCAGGTTTTGCAGCGCTTTCAGTGCATTGTCTACAAGAATCGTTTTTTCTGAGATGGCAAATGGTTTTTCATCCACTACTGCATAGGCTGCTCCTTTTTTCAGTGCTTCCTCAGCAAATATGTTTCCATTAAAATTACCACCTTTAAGGGCAAAAAATATCGACCCTTTTTCTATTTGGCGGCTATCGGTTGCCACTTTGGGAAATTTTTTGAAAACAGGATATATTTTTTCTGTTGATGTCATAGCTCAAAAATAAAAAAACCTCATATACAAATATGAGGCTTTACTTTATATTTTTTTTGTTTTAGAATCCTTCCGGACTGCCAACCCGTATCATTGCGCAGCGAAATCCGATGTCGTCTTGTGAACTTGACTGTTCAAGATAACGTCGTGCGCCAGGAGCGAGCCAGTAGGGCCTGTCTTTCCATGAGCCACCTTTGTAAACACGCACCTCGTCGGTAATTAAGGAGGAAAAGGCTTTCGGCCTGTCGTCCTGAATGTACATATCACTGGTTGAGTTGTTTTTCATTGCATTCCAGTCTTTTGTTTCCGATATTTGTGAGTCAGGGTCTCCGTCCCTGAAATTGCGGTAGTCCATACCGGCTATAGTATCTTTTATTAACTCGCCAAACTCATTGCGCATAAGAGTACCATTTTGATCTCTGCGGTATTCCGTGATGACGTTACCACGGAAAGGGTTGAACTCATTTACGTCAAGGTTCGACAATGGGCGGTAAACATCAGCAACCCATTCATTCACATTTCCTGCCATACAGTAGAGACCATAGTCGTTGGGATCGTAAGAGAAAACCGGTGAGGCTACATCAGCATTATCGTTTAGTGCACCAGCCATACCCATCATATCACCACGCCCCCTTACAAAATTAGCCTTAAATCGCCCTTTTGATTTTTTCGAATCCTGACGAAGGTAAGCACCATTCCAGGGGTATAATTTCCTGTCAGTCAGCAACTCACCATCGGTGTTTCCAATTAATCCATAGGCGGCATATTCCCATTCTGCTTCGGTAGGCAGCCTGTAGCTGGGCAGCATAATACCATCTTCCCACCTTACTTTTTTAGTAGTTCCATCTGGATTCTCAAGTGGCTTATCACCATCGGTACCCTGGTAAAGACCTGCAAGGTAAGTGTTAGTGGTATAAACGTTTTGCCCCGATTGGGTGTTGTCATGCTTCAGAATACCTTTTTCAATAAGAATTTGCTCGTTAACACGGTCGGTACGCCATGAACAATAGTCATTTGCCTGTTCCCAACTTACACCTACTACCGGATAATCGGCATAAGCAGGGTGCCGGAAATAATTTTCAACATAAGGCTCGTTGTAAGCCAATTTCTCCCTCCATTTTAGGGTGTCCGGTAATATTGCATTTATCTTTTCGGTGTTACCCGGGTAAACCCTCGAAACCCAATACAGATATTCACGATAATCCTGGTTAGAAACTTCCGTTTCATCCATATAAAACGATGCTACGGTAACCCTTCTGGGTTGGTTGTCCCAATGATACATTACATCCTCTTCCACACGGCCCATGGTGAATGTGCCACCCTGTATGAAGACCAGTCCTGGTCCTGCATTTTGCTCATAACCAGAAACATATGGAATGTTTCCGTTGTCTTCTGAATTATACTTCCAACCCGTGGTTCGGGAGACATCCTTTTTCCCTTTTCCACTAAAAGTACTACAACTACTAAGAATTACAGCAGCAATTATTATTAAAGTACTTAACTTCATCAATTTCATATACACCATATATTTTTTTGTCGACTACAAATATAACTAATTTGTTTCTTTCTTATTGTTCGGCAAATTTAAAAAAGTTGTAGTTCTTCTGTCGGTCTTGTCTATCTTTGCACAAAATGTAACAGTTTATTCTTTTTTTTATTAATTTAAATTTATGATTTCTAAAAGCGAATGCCTATTGACAAGTAACTTGTTTTTCAATTTTTTATCCATTCTTTTTGTTCTTTTTGAACGGAGTAAAACAAGCATTTTTATTGCATGGAAAGAAGCAATAATTGCTTTATAGCTACGTTTGCTTGTTATCATATAGTAACTTATGAAGAATCTACTTTTTATTGCATCGATTTTAGTGTTGGGTTTCAGTAGTGGTGATGTTTCGAGAGAAAATATTACACTAAACTGGGAGTATCCTGAATATAATGAAACCGATTCGGTGGATAATAATTTTCCAACTTTTCAGGGAGCTGCATACGATCCGGCTTTTACAAATTTACCCATTTTTAGTCGTGTGTTTTCGTTGGAAAATCCGGAACAGGACTTTGTATTTTCTCTGCAAAACATGGTTTTTGAGCAGTTAAAAGTTCCTTTAAACGAAGCATTGCTGGACTCGGTTGGCGCAGAAATAGTTTTGAAGACTTCAATACAAAAATCAGGGGACAGCAGGAAATACCATCTGAGTTTTTTGCCTTTTAAGCGAACGGGTGGCCAATTTTATTTGTTGAAAAGCTTTGACTTGTGTAAAAATCCCGTTACAGTGAAATCAGCAGTTGAGAAAACGGTGAAGTTAAAATCGGAGTCGGAGTCGGTTTTACGTACAGGCAAATGGCTGAAAATCAGTACAACAAAAAGGGGTATTTACAAAATTCCCTTTTCTACGCTTTCTGAATGGGGGTTTTCGAATTTGGAAAATGTAAGGGTTTTTGGTGCTGGAGGCACAATTTTATCTGAAAATCCTGGTACGGTTGAGTTTGATGATTTGCCGCAGAATGCCGTATGGAATGCAAGGAATAACGGACAGGACTGCCTGTTTTTTTATGCGCCGGGTGTGGAAGAATGGTATTATGACCAGCATGCCCGTCTTTTTAAGCATCGTATTAATGATTATACTACCAAAGGGTATTTCTTTTTGACAGAAGAAGTTGGTACAGAGAAAAAAGTTGAAAAATATGCTGAAATAGTGCAGCAGCCAACACACCAGGTTTCCTATGGCGATGTTTACGAATACCATGAAAAGGAGTTGGAAAACATTATGCGGGAAAAATCTGGCAAACGCTGGTTTGGAGAAAAGTTCAGAATTAACACATCTAAAACAGTCTCTTTTGATATTTCCGGAGTCAATTCCGAGCATGAAATTAAAGTGCTGGTGAATTGTGTGGCTCGGTCTTATAATAATTCTGAAATGGTGGTTCTGGCCAATCAGAACGAAATAGGCAGGCTGAATTTCAGGCGGGTAAATACCAATAGCGAGACGACAGATTATGCTAACGAAAAAGCATCTGTTTTTTCTGCTAATGCTGTTGGCAACCAGCTGGATGTAACATTAGAATATGGTTCGGCAGGGGGTGATGAAAATGCTCTTGCCTGGCTGGATTATGTGGAATTAAACTTTAAAAAAAAGATTGCAACAAATACCAGTCCCATGTTCTGGAGCGATGCCAATAGCGTTGCTGCGAACAGTATAATTAATATAAATATTGATGAAGTTGATGCAGACACACGGCTTTTTGATGTAACAGAACCTCAGGATATTAAAGAGGTGCCTTTAGTTGTTTCAGGTAATACTGCCAGCGCAAAACGGCCGGCTGATGAACTCAGGGAGTATGTTTTATTCAGCAATAATGGTGTTTTTATGGAACCTCAATTGGTGGGAGAGGTGGAAAACCAGAACCTGCACAGTTTGAATACCCCTGAATTGCTGATAATTTCTTATCCGGGATTTATTGCGGCAGCTCAACGTCTGGCAGATTTCCATCGCTCAAATGATGGAATGGAAGTAGAGGTGGTGAATGTGGAGCAGGTTTACAATGAGTTCAGCTCCGGACGACCAGATGCAACAGGAATAAGAAATTTTATAAAAATGTTTTATGATCGGAATCAGTCGTTAAAGTATGTTTTACTGTTGGGTGATGGCAGCTACGATAATCGCAACATCAGGGGAGATTCAAAAAACTTTATTCCTACTTTTCAGTCTCGAAATTCGCTTAATCCGATAAGTTCATTCGTTAGCGACGACTATTTTGTTATTTTAGATGAAGGGGAAAGTGTTTACAGTGGTGCAGTAGATCTGGGTATTGGAAGAATTCCGGTGGCTACTGCAGCAGATGCCAATCTTGTTGTAGGTAAAATCGAAAATTACCATACCAGCCAGGCATTGGGAGAATGGCGAAATGTGGTTTGTTTTATTGCCGACGATGGAGATAATGGTTTACACCTGAGCGATTCGGAAAAATTAGCCGATATGGTAAATGAAAATAATAAGGAATTCATTACCGATAAAATTTATTGCGATGCCTATCCGAAAGAAACTACAACTGCCGGCGACAGATATCCTGATGTAAATGAAGCCATAAACAACCGTGTTAACAAAGGAGTTTTGGTGCTAAATTACGTTGGCCATGCCAATAACCGTTTTTTGGCCGACGAGCACATTTTAGAGGTCAATGATATTAACTCCTGGTCGAATAAATTTAATTTGCCAATTTTTGTCACAGCCACTTGCGAATTTAGCCGTTACGATGGCGATGAGGTGTCTGCCGGCGAATATGTATTGCTAAATGCTACCGGAGGAGGTGTCGGGCTTTTTTCCACAACACGTCTTGTTTTTGCTTATTCTAATGCTTTGTTGAGCCAGAGTTTTTATTCTTTCGTTTTTAAACGTGACGAAAATGGTAATCGTTATCGAATGGGTGACATTATACGGCTGGCAAAGATAAATACCATAAATACTACTAATAAACGTAATTTCAGTCTGTTGGGAGACCCTGCCTTGCGTTTATCGTATCCTAAATACAAAGTGGTAACCACAAGTTGGAATGGTAAAGCTACAGGAGCAGTTCCTGATACTGTTGGTGCATTGCAACAAATAGATATTCGCGGACAGGTAACCGATTATTCTGACAATAAACTTAATTCATTTAACGGCGAAATTGATATTACCGTTTTTGACAAACAGGTGGTTAAGCATACACTTGGCAACGGAGGTACAACGCCAATGCCATTTAATGTGCAGGAAAACATTATTTATAAAGGTAAAGCTGATGTTGTGAACGGCGACTTTTCTGTGAAATTTATTGTGCCTAAAGATATTTCCTATCAATTGGGTAGTGGGAAAGTAGTCTATTATGCCAGCAACGGACAAGAAGATGCAAACGGAGCATACACAAATTTTGTTATTGGGGGTTCTTCCGGGGGTGAAATATCTGATAATGAAGGACCTGTGATTGATCTGTATATGGATAATACTAATTTCGTATCGGGTGGACAAACCAGTAAAAGCACCACTCTGCTAGCCCTTATTTCAGATCAAAGCGGCATCAATACAGTAGGAACGGGAATTGGTCATGATATTACGGCTGTTCTGGATAACGATGTAGCTAATATTATGGTACTTAATAATTATTATAATGCCGATAAGGGCGATTTTACAAAGGGAACCATCGTGTTTCCCATGAGTAACCTTACCACGGGAAAACATACCCTGAAATTGAAAGTGTGGGATGTAGCTAACAACTCTTCGGAAGCAGAAATAGAATTTGAAGTTACAGGAGATTTTAAAATAAGTGCAGTAAATGCTTATCCAAATCCGGCTGTTGAATATACAAGTTTTGTTTTCGACCATAATCTCCCGGAGGCAAATCTCGAAATTGTTATTGAAATTTTTGACCAGGCTGGCAAACGCATTGACTATATTGCACGGCAGATCGGATCTAATGGAAATGTTAGTAATCCGGTGCGTTGGGATTTTTTCGAAACGGGGGTGCCATTGAGGAGCGGAGTTTACCTGTATCGTGTTTCTGCAAAAAATAACGAGGGTGCAGTAGCCTTTCGTTCAGGAAAATTGCAGATTTTCCGTTAAAAAAAACATCGCCATAAAATTTTTGGTTAAATGTTCCGTTTTGATAGTTAGTTAACTTTATAGCCGAAAAAAGATTTGTTATATATTTGCGGCGCTTAACTTATAAAATATGATTAAAATAGCTCGACTTTTTCTACTGATTGTTTTTCTGGTTCCGGTTGCGGAACATGTTCTTGCACAGGCTACTACCTCTGGTGCAAACACCATAACAACAGCCGTACCTTTTCTATCAATTACTCCTGATTCGCATGCAGGCGGTATGGGCGATGCCGGTGTGGCATTAACACCCGATGTTAACTCGCAACATTGGAACCCTGCCAAATATGTTTTCACCGAAAGTGATATGGGGGTGGGGTTATCTTATTCTCCCTGGCTGCGTAAACTGGTTCCTGATATCGACCTGGCATATCTTGTGGGATACAAAAAACTCGATGATGTGCAGGCGCTGAGTGCCTCTTTGCGCTATTTTTCTTTAGGTGACATTCTTTTTACCAGCGCACTCGGTGAAGCAATGGGTCAGCAAAGTCCTAACGAGTTTGCTATAGATATAGGCTATTCACGGTTACTTTCAGAAGAACTTTCAGGTTCCGTAGCTATCCGTTACATCCGCTCTGACCTTACCGGCGGGCAAATGATTAACGATGTTGAAACCCACGCAGGAAACTCCTATGCTGCTGATGTGGCTTTTTACTATCAACACGAATTTCGCATGAACCGCAAAGACAATTTGTGGTCTGCAGGTATCAATATTCAGAATATAGGTGCAAAAATTTCTTACACCGATGGCCAAGTAAAAGATTTTATTCCTACAAACCTTATGCTGGGTACTGCTTATACTACCGAACTCGATGATTATAATACATTTACATTTGCTTTTGAAGCCAATAAACTGCTTGTGCCAACACCGCCCAAAGATACACTTGGAGGAGGTATTACCGTTTCTGGAGGCAGGTTTTCTGATGTGGGCGTAATAGAAGGTATTGTTACTTCTTTTAGTGATGCTCCTGGTGGTTTCAAAGAGGAGTTAACGGAAATAAACCTTTCTATTGGCGCCGAGTATCTCTATAATAAACAGTTTGCTCTTCGTGCCGGTTATTTCTACGAACACGCAAACAAAGGTAACCGTAAGTATTTCACGGCAGGTGCAGGCTTGATGCTAAATGTGTTTGCACTCGATTTTTCTTACTTATTGCCTACACAACGAAACCATCCATTGGAGAATACGCTGCGTTTTACGCTTTCGTTTGATGTGGATGCATTTGGCCGTCAACGGTGATGGATTTCAGGGTTGGCCAGGGATTTGACGTTCACCGCCTTGCACAGGGTGAATCGTTCTGGCTGGGCGGAATCCGCATACAGCACGAAAAAGGCACTGTTGCACATTCTGACGGTGATGTTTTGATACATGCCATTTGTGATGCCCTGCTCGGGGCATTAAAACTGGGTGATATAGGAACGCATTTCCCGGATAATGCTAAAGAATTTAAAAACATCGACAGTAAAATTCTTCTTAAGAAATCCTACGATCTTATAAGAGAAAGAGGTTTTGAAATAGTAAACATCGACAGCACCATAAGTGCACAGCGGCCAAAACTAAAACCCTATATCCCTGAAATGGAAAATGTTATGGCTAATGTGCTCGAGGTCAGTGCTAACAGGATATCTGTTAAAGCGACTACAACTGAAAAATTAGGTTTTGAGGGCAGGGAAGAAGGTATTTCTGCACAAGCAGTAGTTCTTTTGAAGCAAGTCTCCCATGGAAGATAAAAAACGCTCGTTATCGGGACGAGCACAAAACCTGAGCGTTATTCCCGCCTTGCAGCACTGACATTAAGTCGATACGGGCATACTGTTTTTGCGTTGGCAAAGCGGCCTGAAAAAAACGGAATTGAGGTTTTAGAAGTTTGTATGCTTGTTTTGCTTAATACCGGTCAATATTGATAAGTTTATATTAAGTGATGAAAGAAATTGATGCTAAACAAATGTTTGCCGATACTCTGAAAGAAAAGCCTGCAATATTAGGTTATTTTTCAACCGAAAAATGCAACGTTTGTAAAGTGTTGAGGCCGAAAATAGAGGCTTTGTTAAGTTCAGAATTTCCTCTAATGGAAATGTATTACATTGATACCGAAAAATTTCCCGAGATAGCTGCACAAATCCGAATTTTCACAGTGCCAACCATCGTTGTTTTTTTTGATGGACAGGAGTTTATACGAAAAAGCAGAAATATAGGTATTGGCGAACTTCGGCAAGAATTATGGCGCCCTTACAAGCTTTTCTTTGATTGAATTTGTACCTGTTTCACTGCTTGTTTTTGCAGAAAAGGCTGGCCGGAAAATTTTGTATGATAGTGGCAAAAAAAATGCAATTCCCCGATAATTCGATTGGTTTTAGGAATAATTATTACATTTTTGGGAATAAATTATTGACTTATTTACATCATTAGCACATAATAACAAAATTTCAATATCATGAGAAGAACACTATTTATTCTGCTGCTGGCAATTTCAGGTAGTTTTTTATTATCTAGTTGTGGCTACAACAAGATGGTTGAGCTCGACGAGCAAACTATGTTGCAATGGGGTCAGGTTGAAAATGTTTACCAGCGAAGGGCAGATTTGATACCCAACCTGGTTAATACTGTAAAAGGATATGCCAAACACGAAAGAGAAACACTGGAAGGTGTAATAGAAGCGCGTTCTAAAGCTACGTCGGTAAATGTCGATGCATCGAAACTTACACCGGAAACCATTCAGCAATTTAATCAGGCTCAGGATGGGTTAACTTCGGCATTAAGTAAGTTGATGGTAGTTGTTGAGAGGTACCCCGATTTAAAAGCGAACCAGAATTTTCTTGATTTGCAGGCACAATTGGAAGGTACAGAGAACAGGATTGCCGTTGAACGCCGTAAGTTTAACGAGGTAACGCAAACTTACAATGCATACATCCGAAAGTTTCCGCAGCTGATTTATGCAGGTTGGTTCGGGTTCGATAAAAAAGCTTACTTCCAGTCGCAACCCGGTGCAGAGAATGCCCCTGAAGTACAATTTTAACCCTATTTGAGATGAATATCCGGAGATACTTTTCAGAAGAAGAGAAGTTGCAGATTATCAATGCTATACGTGTTGCCGAGGGCGAGACATCTGGCGAGATTAGGGTTCATATTGAAAAGTATTGTAAAGGCATGGTGCTGGATAGAGCCGCTTACCTGTTTGAACAGCTAAAAATGCACCAAACCAAACTGCGTAACGGAGTATTATTCTATTTGGCTATTGAAGATCGTAAGTTTGGTGTTATTGGTGATGTAGGTATAAATGCAAAAGTTGCTGAAAACTTCTGGGACGAAATTAAAGAGAATGTGCTGAAAAATTTTAGCGATGGCCGGAAGGCAGAAGGAATTACTGAAGGTATTCTAAAAGCAGGAGAACAGCTTAAACAACATTTTCCGCATCAGACTGACGATGTAAACGAACTTCCGGATGAAATTTCATTTGGTGATTAAATGCAAAAATGAAGCAGTTTATTTGTATAATCGTTTGGGTTACGGGAATTGCCTATATAGCAATTGCTGATATTCCTGAAAAACCGAACCCGCCCCGGCTGGTGAATGATTTTGCCGGAATCTTAAGTTCTGACGAACGTTCCCTGCTGGAAAACAACCTGGTGCAATTCGATAGGGAAACATCTACACAAATAGTTGTTGTTACCATTGACGACCTGGAAGGGTACGATCCTGGTGATTATGCTTTTCGGCTGGGTGAAAAATGGGGTGTTGGGCAGCAAGGCAAAAACAATGGTATTGTAGTGCTGCTGAAGCCAAAACAAGACAACAGCAAAGGAGAAGTTTATGTTGCAACAGGATATGGCCTCGAAGGAGTGCTTCCGGATGCTATTGTAAACAGAACAGTAATTGATTATGAGATGATCCCTTATTTCAGACAAAATCAATACTATGAGGGGTTGGCTGCCGGAATAAAAGTGATAGAAGATATTACCCGTGGCGAATACACTGCCGATCAGTATCAACAGCAATGTGTAAGTTCTAACGATGGCATATTGCCTGGTATACTATTTTTTGTCATCATTTTTATTGTTTATCAGGTTATTGCAAGCCGGCGCAATCGGTTTTTCGAGCCCGGAGGGAAGTTGCCTTTCTGGTTAGCGTTGTGGTTAGCCTCGGGACGTAACAATTATAATGGTACGTTTGGCGATTTTTCATCGGGTAGAGGCGGTTTTGGTGGCTTCCAAGGCGGCGGTGGCGGATTTGGAGGCTTTGGTGGTGGCAGTTTCGGCGGTGGCGGAGCTGGCGGTAGCTGGTAAAAAATAAGGCAGGAACGGAACTTCCTGCCTTATTTTTTTAGTGTTGTCTCGTCCTAAAATAGCGTTACACAATTTTGTAACCCAATGAAAGACAATAGGTACAGGAAGCGAACCCAGAAAGATTATTCTATGAATTTTAAACTTTCCGTTGTTCAGGAAGTAGAAAAAGGACAGTTAACCTACCAACAAGCCCAAAAAAAGTACGGTATTCAGGGTAAGAGCACCGTTTTAGAATGGTTGAGAAAATATGGTAACTTTGACTGGGATAATCAAACCCCATATTCCATGTCAAAATATAAATCTCCAGAACAAAAAGATATTGCTGAGAGGGAGTATAATATATCAATAAGAAAAAACTCCTCGCCCGAACAGTCAATCAATTTAAAGAACAGTACCAGGAAAGCATAACCAAAGCCTGTGGACTGTTCGGGTATAGCAGACAAGTGTATTATCGTTCTATCAAAGCTGAGAAAGCAAAACAACAACGAGCTGAGAAAGTAATCACCCTGGTTCAGCAACAGAGAATGGTAATGCCCCGTTTAGGTACACGTAAACTGTATCATATATTAAAACCAGAACTTCAGGAATTGGGAGTAGGAAGAGATAAATTATTTGACATTTTAAAAGCGAACCATATGTTGATTAAGCCAAAGAAGAGATACCATAAAACAACCAATTCTTATCATCGATTTAGAAAACATAAAAACCTTATAAAGGAGCTAACCATAGAAAGACCAAACCAAGTTTGGGTAGCAGATATTACCTACATCGGCTCAAGAGATAATCCAATGTATCTGTCGTTGGTTACCGATATCTATTCTAAACAAATATTGGGTTATAACGTATCAGATAGTTTGGCTACAAAAGGGGCTTTATCAGCTTTGAAGGAAGCCTTAAGGAGTAGAAAGAGGCTAGATGAGCAACTTATCCACCATTCTGATAGAGGATTGCAATATTGTAGTAATGAGTATCAAGAACTTTTAAACAAAAATGATGTGATATGAAAACAAGAGTTTATTGAGACAGTCAAGGTGGATCAACTGGATATAATGGAAAAACTCGTGTCAGAAAGCATTGATATTTACAATACCAAAAGACCTCACTTGTCATGCAATATGCTCACACCTAGTAAAATGCATCAACAAAATAAAATGAAACACAAAACCTATAAAATGAAAAACCAGAGTAAAATTAGTTTTACTCTGGTTTAATTTATTATTTTTCACCCTTATTAACCTGTAACGGCTATTTAGGACTAGTCAAAGTTCATTGTCGATTAGTATTCTTCAATTCTGACAATGAATATACATCTCTAACTAATCGAAATAATGTATGTACCAATTTTCTTCGTTTAATAGCTTATTGTACATTTCGTCTCTGCGTCCAGCAGGGAATTTTTGAGCCACTTTTTCCGCCAGATACGAAGGATCATTTCTACGCTTGGCAATACGAACCAGATCATAAAAGCGCTCTCCTTCGAAGGCAAGTTCTCTTGCTCTTTCTTCAAGTATTTTATCTTCCAGCATTTGTTGTTTTCCCAGAAAATCTCCCGACAGGTCGATATAACCTAAAACTTCATTGGTAAATGGATCGCGGATATAATTGAAGTTACCAACTTTTATACCATCATTGGTACCACCAAATCCCACGCGTCCCCTTACTCCCATTTGTTCTCTTTTGGAGTCAATAGAATAGTTGGCACCATTATTGGCAATATTCTGTGCATTGGCAGTAAATTCACGTAAAACACCATTTTGTTCAAATCTCCACCACACATACAATTCTGCAAGCCACAAATGAACACCCGATGCACGGTATATTGGAAATATAGCATCCTGATCAAACGGATTTTTATTCCACGAATATTTCCATACAGCTGTATCGGCCCCTTCAACCATCAGGTTTGCTGTTCGAAAATCCTCTTCGGATTTAAGGTGCAACATTCCCCTCACAATGCCCCCACTAATTAAATTCTCATTTAACAAATAGGCATAGGATACACCATACCCCCGGTAAAAATCTCCGGGAATACCTTTAAATACAGTTTTGGTTTCTGATGGGTTATTATTATTTTCATCCAACACATAACCATCCCATATAGTTTCCCAGTTTAAGACAGCGCTGCGGGTAGGTTTCAGCATATATTTGTTGGGTGCTCTCGGATCAAAAAACTCTTGTAGCCGGTTTTGCTGAAAGTATGATTTATTAAACCACAATGTAAAGATATGCTCCCTGATATCAATACTGTTAAAAATATTCCTCCAACGGTAATAACTGAAACTGTTGTCCAGTTCGTAACGATAATTATCGCTGTTATTGTAAATTACAGCTTCAAAATGCTTGGCTGCTTCGCCTAAATTATTGTCTGTTAGGTACATAATACCCAAAAGGGTATGCCAGGCATAGGTGTTCCATATAGAAACTTCCCACGATTGGTCGTTATTATCGATATAATGGTTTACACCCACTGCCCTCACTTTATTTTCCAGCTCGTTAGTAAAATAATCGATAATCAGGTTTTGGTCGTAATACTGTTTGTTTAACTCAATTGAATAATTGTAGGTTGTATCGTTATTGTGGCCATCAATTCCGTACACAATATGAACGCTATCGATGTAGGTGCCTGGTGTTTCCAAAAAACTATTCACCTCTTCAATAGTTGTCAACGATTCAGGGATAAAGGGTACTTTTCCATATATCCTAACCGCATTAAAATAAGCCCATGCGCGCATACATAATGCTTCGCCATATAACTTAGTGTAATTAGTAATTAAACTATTACTTTCGGTTACTTCGGGATGCCGTTCTTCCAAGAAAGAGATAAAGTTATTGCATGCAGAAATCAGCCTGAAAAAATTAACAGGGGATGCATACTTGTTTTCTTTTGATATGTTAAAATTATAAACTTCCACCATATCGGCATCCGCATTATCGGTAATTTTCAGTAAATCTCCTCTTAACTCACCCAAAATCACCAATTGTTCAACCAATTCACTTTGGATACCATAAAGCCCCATCTCTATACTCCGGTATTCATACCAGTCATTGTATAATTTGTCTTCAGTGATATTTATTTCCTGTTCCGGGTTTAAAAAATCTTTACACGATGTTGTAACCATCGCCAACAGCAGGAAAATTCCGACAATTAATTTATATTTCTTAAAACTATTCATCCTTTGAATTATTGATTTTTTTATAAGCCTAATTTAACTCCCAACACAAACTGGCGGGGTTGCGGAGTAAGTCCGTAGTCAATTCCTTGTGTAGCGTTTAAAGATGAAAAGGAAAACTCAGGGTCGTACCCCAGGTAGTTACTGCTGGTTAACAAATTCGTTGCCGACACGTAAAACTGTGCGTTTTTGAACATCAACCATTCACCGGGAATGTTATAACTAAGTGATACGTTTTTTAAACGTATATATGAACCATCTTCAATCCACCGAGTTGAAAAATCTGAATTTCCGATGGGGTCGCCAAAAAGAGCACTAGGAACATCTGTTACCTGGCCTTCATATTGCCACCGATTGAGAATGCGTGTGCTCTGATTTCCTAACGTTACCATATTCTCATTTTGAGACCGAACGTAGTTAAACACTTCATTTCCTTCTACAAACTGTACAAAAGCATTTAAGGTCCATCGTTGAAAACTAATGGTAGTGCCTACACCTCCAAAGAATTCCGGAATTGAAGAGCCTAATACTGTTTTATCGTAATTATTAATTATTCCGTCGGGAGAACCGGATGGACCGGAAATATCTTTATAAATTGCATCTCCACCCGAGTAGGGAATAAGTCTGTCATTTACTTTTCCTGCTGACTGTGCCGCTTCTGTTGTTTCATAAACGCCCTCAAAAATATACCCATAAAAACTATTTGCCGCTTCACCTGACATATTCACTACTTCGGCCCCCACCAGCGGAGTTACCAACTTGTCTCCTTTTATGTCCAATATTTTATTTTTAACCATTGAAAAGGTACCATTCAAGTCCCACTTAAACTTTGGACGGTCGATAATGCGGTAAAAGAGGCTGGCATCTAAACCCTTGTTTTCCATACTACCTCCATTTTCTGGTCTGAAATTAAACCCAAAGTAAGCTTCCAACGGCGTATAAACCAGCAAATTATCAATTGTCGAACGGTAAACGTCAATGCTCGCTGCAAAACGGTTTCCTAATAAGGCAACGTCAAAACCGGCATTAACTTCAGATACTGTTTCGTAGCTGAGTTTATCATTAACCAAAACAGCAGGTGCTAACCCTGAAGTTTCCCTGAATTTTATGGCGTTGTAGTATTTTGTTGCATTGGCTTCGCCAATGTCATCGTTACCGCTATGCCCATAACTAATTCTTAATTTTAGTTCATCAAGAATAGCAGAGTTTTTCAAAAAAGGCTCCCCTGAAATCCGCCATGCAGCACCTGCGGAATAAAATAATCCGAACGGGACCCCACCAATAGCAGTGGTGTTAGCAGCCTTGTCGCCAACACGTGAAGAACCATCAAGCGAAACTGTTACAGATGCCAAATATTTGTCACGGTAAGCATAACTCATGTTTTCATATACCGAAAGCCAATTCCAGGTACGGTTAGCACCACCAATTTCACGCAGGTTGTTTTGTCCGTCCTGTATCATACGATATTCATCGTTTTCGTGCGCATTTTTTGTTAAGCCCCAATCAAGTTCAAATTGATTCGACAATACATTAACACCTGTATTAGAAGTAAAAACATGATTGTTCCCTATTTTTCTTTTATATTTCAGATAGGTGTTATTGTAAAATGTTGAGAGACTGTTATTGGTAACTTTTGATACATTTATTGCCTCACTATTGTAGTAAAGTTCCATACCGCGATTAGGCATAAACAACTGCTCTTTAAGTATATTAAAAGTAATGCCAAAATTGGAATGGAGTACCAGATTTTTATTTATTGCTGCCTCGAAACCAAGAACTGAAATAAAGTTAAAGTTACTGTTTTTTGCTTCATAGTTATCTATTACAGCCTGCGGGTTGCTCACCCCCAATTCATCTACTTCCGATAGAATAGCCTGTTCTTTCCCCTCATCATCGTATTGAAATGGGTTCAACAATGGCGACTTGGTTAGCGCTGTGATAATAGGGCTGGTTTCTGCCACTCTTGCCGATTCTTTTAAATTTGAATTGTTATAACTTAAAGATACGCTGGCATTCATCTTTAACCAGGTAAATATATTCAACAGGCTAACAAAACGAAGGTTATAGCCGTCGTAACCGGTAGTTTTCACAATGCCATCACTGTTCATATATCCAAAAGAGAGGCCGTACCTTGCAATTTCGTCACCTCCTTTTACCTTCACGTTGATATTGTTAAAGAACGAATTGTTAAAAATCAGATTCTGCCAGTTAGTATTATGCTGATAATCGATAAAACGGTCATCATCGGGTTGTAAAAACAAGTTAGGATACTCTAACAATATAGTTTCTTCTTTCATGCCTGTTGAGAATAGCAATTCACTCACAAGCGACTTGTGTTGTGTTGCATTCATCTGGGGCATAAGATTAGATGGTGCCAGGGAGTATCCACTCCTCAAATCAAGTTCAACTATTGTTTGTGTAGCACTTGGATCCAACGTTTCAATGATAACAAGCCCGTTAGATGCCTTTGAGCCATATGCAGCAGTAATTGTCTGGTCTTTTATTACCGTTACCTTCGAAATATCAAGGGTATTAACACCCAGTAATGGGTTGTATTCAAAACCATCGAGGTTCGAGCCAAATATTCCTTTAGGTGTTATAGGTATTCCATCGACGATATAAAGCGGATGGTTTGAACTGTTGATTGAATTTACGCCCCGGAGTAGTGTAACAGCTCCGCTTCCCGGATCTCCCGACCGGTTGGTAACAGCCATACCAGAAACTCTCCCCTGAAGAAACTGATCGACAGATATTACCGGTGTCTTTTTTAAATTCATAACATCAACCGTGGAATGAGCAGTAATCAAATCACGCCTCAAAAATCCCTGCGACAAAAGTGAAATTTCGTCATCACTTGATGCCACATCAATATCAGTTAAATAAATAGTGATATTTGACCGATTGTTTACAAAAACTCTTTTCTTCTTATATTGACCTACAGGAGAGATATTTAACCATGCATCCCCTGATAATACTTTTACGGAGAAACTACCATTGCTGTCAGTGACCACGGGCAAGCCTGCCGAGCCTTCCACCCCTACAGATACGTCAGGTATAGGCTGGCTTGAGCTATTAAGAACAGTCCCTGTAACGAAAAGTGAATCCTGCGCAAAAAGCCTGTTGCCGGAGACGAATAAAAACAGTATAAACAGTAAAGCTGCGAAAATCTTCGACTGGTCTGAAATAGCAAATACCATTGTTGGCATCTCATTTTGTTGGACAGTTCCGATCGTTTTAAAGCTTGCTATTCGATCGATTTTATACTTGTGTCTGTTTTCTTTTTTAGGCATAAATTGAACTTTATTATTGCAACTAAAGCAGTATTTTATATCATATATAATTAAACATTGTCCAGTTTAAAATCATTTTTTCAATCTGAACCTAATCTATTGGCTTAAACTCTATATAGTCTATTACCAGTCCGTTATTAAGAACATTCCCCGGAGCTTTATAAACAAATTTTACTTTGGCCTTTCCATACTCCTGAATGCTCTCAACTATCATATCGAACCGATTAAACCGTCCTTCAGGCAGATAGCGCACCCCGGGAATAACACTAAACATTAACCCTCGGTATAAAAGATAATCATAGTAATCAAAAGTTTTTACAAGCTGATCATTAACATAAATATCGTAAATACCACCAATGTCCATATGCGTACGAACAACCATAAGGTATTTTCTCGGGAACAACGGAGGGCTGGTGAATTCCAATGAGAAATCTTTATTGGCATCAGAACTCGCAAACAGCACCTTAAATATGGTATCGTTTGAAGCTGTTGGAACAAGCTCTTTCTCGGGGGTTAGTGCCATAATGGTTTCCACCTTCACACTATCTTTCCAGGTATATTTTAACCCAGTCGGTTTAAGCAAATCTTCACCTTCGAATTTCGTTCCACCCGAGTAAAGCGAATCAGGTATGATAAAATGTTGATAATTGTAAGCATATCCGTTACTGCAATAGGCTTTATCTACAGGAATATAATCTACAACCACACTATCCCCAAGCATATTTAGAAATTTTACTGTGTCTGTGGGTGAAGGCCAAATAAATTCCTCTGGCTCAAGCCTGTTTAGAAATATCCCTTTTGATAATAAATATGGTATCAGAATATTTTCCTGCCATTCAACAGGTATGTCTTTGTGGTCTGTATATCTGTCACCAAGGGCATCAGCAACAATGTCGAGTGCACTATTATAATCTTCTGCATCTGGAAACACGATAGTTGCTGCCAACGACCTAAACTCATGCTTTACCGGGAAATATTTCATTTCAAGTTTATTCATCGTTATCGAAACCGTATCATAAACCGTATTTCCATCTTCATCAAACCCTAGTGGCTTACTATTTTCCTTATCAAGAATAATAGTATCCTGTGTGTTTATGTAATTAGTAAGTACCGGATTTGTTACCTGAAAATATTGGTAAAGGCTTGGTTTTGGTTCTATTACTTCGCCAGTTGTAAAAAATCTTCCGTTAATATATAGAGGGCTTTCTTTTGTTACAGGCACCCCATCAATCTTCACTCTTCCACCATCATTATCGAAAAGTGCAAATTTACTGGTGAGTGTTTGAACCTGCCTTTTGCCCTGAATACCTGAGGTATTTATTAAATGAGCTGCCAAATGATAACGCACCACAGTTGTATCAAAAGATTTCTCGGCTTCGAAACTGGCAATTGCATCGTTAGTAGGAGCAAAAACAGTATAGGAATTATCACTGTTAAAAAGTGTATCCAGTTGAAAGGATTTTATTACCTCTACAAAACGTGATAATTGAGGATCGTTTTGCATTGCTACCCACAAATTTTCATCAACCGTTTCTGGATAAACGTTGTAGTGTTCATTCCAATGTTTATTACAAGCTGTGCCCATCAATACAAAAAGGCCTGTAATTACAATTATTATTTTTAATCTGTATTTCATTTTCAGCAAATATTTAATAGGGTACGAAACGAATATAATCCCACAGGAATCGTCCTGGAATCAAAGGCCTAATTTCTACAATATGAGGCTCATACTTCTTAAAGTCAATATTTCCTAACTCAATAGCCCTAAATGGCCAATTCGCACTACCTCCATTTGTTAAATCAACCAGGCCACTTATTTTTTTACCATCAATAAAAACTTCAACTACAGCATTTGAGCTGTTAAACATTTCCGCTCCCAGGAAAACGGTATATTTCCCCTGTACAATCCTTGGTATTTTATAAGATACAATAAAGTCACCATCTATTTGAAGATAATCGTTCCCCCAAGCTGAAGTATGTTCATCACCACGCTCTACGAATGACAGATCAGCACCTTCCCATTGAACACGGAACAAGGCATCCTCATCTTCAATAAGGTAAGTACCAGGTGTTCTTCGGTATTGATTTAAAAGTGGCTCTTCCCAGAATTCAAAAGCAACAGGAGCGCGTGATGGCGCTTTTTGTGTCATTATTCTATCTATTTGATGAATAGCGCCAGATAGCGTAGTTATGTTACTTTCATCATATAAAAATAAAATATAATCAATAATTGTTGTATCTGCCCCATTAATAATAACATCAAAAACCTGTTTACCTTTATTGATTAACAAATCGTTGCCCAACCCATTAATATTTAAAGGAATTTCTGACATGGTTGAATAATTCGAAGCCAAACCTTCAAAATCATTGATATACCTACTACCAGTTAAAACATGGTAAGCACAAAAATTGTAAAGTGGGTTATCGCTGCTCGTAAAATTATTATCATTAGGGCTGATTTCATTCACCAAGTCGTCAATATTATTCACACCCGCTGCTTGGTAAACATAGTCGGGTTCTACCAAAAGTGTAACCGGAAAAAGCGTATCATTTTCTTTTAAATTAAAATCGATAAGTTGTTTTGTACCAGTTAATTCAAATGCCTCTTTAATAATTGAAAACCCCGAATTTTGCTCTAACCAACCATAGCTTGTAAACGTTATTGGATTCAACGTTGTTTCAATTTCGTGGATAAACCCGTTGGAGACTTCAATATTGGGCAATATAACTGCTGCCTGGTTATTGATCTTATAATAAGAGGTATCGGTTTCGATGATAAAACTTACTGTAAGGTAATCATCTGACAATGTAGGCTCGGGGAAAGCACCAAACGGAAAATCCTGCGATTCTACTGCCATATTTATAATATGATATCGCACAAAATCCGAGGCATAAGAAGGGTTGTTTACAATATCATTCAAAGAGGAAATACCCTCTGTAGCAGATATAAAATTTTCTATAGCCTCATTTCCTGGTAAGAAAAGGGTGTATCCGGTACCATTAGGGTTATAAGCGCTTAAAGTGCCGGAAAGCCCACTGGCATCAAGGATTTGCAGGAATTCGGAAAACTTATCTTTATTTTCATCTGCAGTTAAAAAATCATAAATTGTATATTGTTCAGCATCTTCAAATCCGGCTACCCGCTCAGGTTCTTTACAAGAGTAAATCACTAAAGCTAAAAAAGCTATGAGTATATAAACTTTAGTTTTCATGTTAAAAATCATAATATGGATTTTGAACCAGTTCTTTATTTCGTTCTATTTCATCTTCATAAACAGGGAGGTACCATCCTAAAGGGTTAGTTAATTTGGTAGCCAGTATTCTTTTCTGTGTTGAAGGAACATTGGCAACAATTATTTCAATCAATTTATCTTTTCTTGCATAGTTGTTTCTTCTGCCCATACGCAAAAGGTCGAACCAGCGCTTTCCCTCGTATGCAAATTCCAGTGCCCTTTCTTCCATTACTGCATCTTCGAATGCTGTTGGCGAGTTGGCAATGCTTTTAGGAGCAACACCCGCACGTGCCCTGATTTCATTTATAATGTTCAGTGCTTCAGGATATCTTTCCATTTGTGATAAGGCTTCAGCTTTCATTAAAAGTACATCGGCATATCTATACACAATCCAATTACAACTATACTGGTCAGCCCCCGACCTAACCGACTGACCATCAGGCGCCTGACCAACATATTTCCAAATTATAAAGTCATCTTCACCATATTTCTTTATAGATGAATCTTCACCCCGCACCAGTTCGGCAGAAAATTCGAAACTCAGCATTTCAAGGGCTTTCTGGCTTGGAATATACTGATAAGAATATCGTTGCGTCATTCCGAATGTAGCATTGTTCTGGTTAAGGTTACCATCAAACTGAAATTCCAGGATTCCCTCCAACGAGTTACCGGGATAAAACAGCTCAAACCAGCGGCCACTTGGCATCAGTTTAAACTTATCAGTTAATTCTATACGTTGTACGTATTCAATAACAGCGTCGTACTGAAAACGCCAGAGCGCAATGTCTGCGAGCAAAGCATCGTACGATGCTTTTGAAGCACGCCCCTTGTTTTCAGCCAATGTTTTAAAACTCTCTGAAGGAGCAAACTGACGGTTGGTTTCTAAATCACCTACTATTTGGTTAAGAATAGTCTCCTCACTCTGTTTAGCTACATAAAAATCAGCATCATCTGTTTCAGTAGGTTCCAAAATCAATGGTACGTCTTTGTATATCCTGACAAGATAAAAATAAACCAGGCTACGCAGGAAATAGGCTTCAGAAATTAGTGAGTGCATTTGATAATCTGTAAATGTATTATCAATTTCCTGTACCTTGGGCGCATTAACTATTACTTCATTGCAATAGTTTATCACTTTATAAAAATCGGCCCAGTTTGCATTTCCATTATCGGGGTAAATATTATTTTCCATCAATTTCAGGTCGTCGCCATAAAGGCTGCTTCCCCTTGTAACCATATCGGCACGAATTTCGCCCAATTTGAAAAGCTTGCCATTCAATCCGGCAAAACTGCTGTACGCCGACATCAAAACTGCCTGTACATCAGCCTTGGTTTTCCAAAATTCTTCGCGAATCAAACCTCCGGGAGGTATCAACTCCAGCCAGTCATTACAGGATACCTGAACTAACACCAGCAGCGAAATCAAAAGATATTTTATTCTTTTCTTCATTGTTTTGTTTTTTAGAATCCTATACCTACACTTATTGTATAAACTTTAGGTGGCGGCGTGCGCGCATAGTCAACACCTATCCAGAACGGGTCTGATGCGTTCTGACTTACTTCCGGATCCTGACCAGAATAGTTTGTCCATGTAAACAGTTTTCGTGCACTAAACGCGATATTTGCTTTTCTCACTCCAATTCTTTTACATAATTTGTTACTAAGGGTGTAACCTATTTTCATATTATTCAACCTCATGTAATCACCTTTTTCAACATAACGGTCAGACCCCAGGTTATTGGCAGGATGGCTCATATATGCTTTTGGCAGCATCCCTGGCTCATTCTGGCCTTGTCTTCTCCAGCGGCGCAAAACGGCTTTGCTCTGGTTATAACGGTTGTTCATACCTTCGGTTTGAATAGCAATACCATTTATAATATCAAATCCGAGACGATAGTAAAAAGCAATCGAAAAATCCCAATTTTTATATTTCACAGTTGAGCCAAAACCACCAATGAAATTAGGGTTTGAATCTCCCAGGTAAACAACATCATTTATATCTATTTTCCCATCATGGTTGATATCTTCGTAAATGGGGTCACCACCTTTAAATACATACGAATCGGTATAGCGCATTGGCAGTGCAATACCTTCGCTATCATAAAGAATATTTCCGTTAGCATCGCGGGCCACTACGTCAGCATCAGAAGCATAAACGCCCAGGTAACGAAATCCAAAAAATGATCCGATAGGCTCACCTTCTACTACCCTTCTGGGGTATTCACCATTGCCAATAGACGTTGATCGTTCTGTGTTGAAATTTTCCGGCAATTTATTGAAAGAGTTAATGTTCTGTGCTACGTTAAAATTGAGCGACCAAAGCAAGTTTTTCGAACGGATTATCTTGTAATCGGCCATTAATTCCCAGCCATAGTTAGTCATCTCTCCACCGTTTAAAAATAAAAGCTTATCGAACCCTGAAGAATAAGGAATATCATAATCTGAATTCAATAGATCTGTGGTAACTTTCCTGTAAATGCTTCCGTCGAAATAAACACGTTCTTCAAATAGACTCAACTCACCACCCAGGTCCCAGGAAGTAATTGTTGCCCATCGCAGGTTATTTAACTGAATACTCGTGGGTGCTACGGCAGGATTAACAATATAACCACCGTTGCCTATCGACTCATAAGTTGCAAACCGGGCATACCCTTTTTCAGGCTGCCTTCCGGCCACACCCCATGTTGCACGTAACATACTCTCTCCCAGCCAGTCAACCCCTTCCAAAAATGGTTCACTGGAAAAGCGCCATCCTAAAGACACACCTTTAAACAAGCCCCAGCGGTTGTTTACACCGAATGAGGAGTGTGCATCAGCACGAATAACTGTCTGCACCATATAACGGTCTTTCAGCTTATAGTTAAAATTACCTACTGCACTTATCATCCGTGTATCGCCAGAGCCATTGCCTATCCAGTTAATAGCCGCATCTACAGATGGATCCTGGATATCGGTACTCGGAATACGGTTACTTTGTATATTCAGCCATTCGTAGCCCGACTGATTGGTTATCCAAGTAGCTGTACCAGATATATTATGGTCAGAACTCTTAAATGGCGAAGTAAAAGCTATCTGTGATTCGGTACGCAACGACCTGTTCAGATTATTACCTTCTTCTGCTTTGTTTATCTGCCAGTTGAGCCAATCGGCACCTATGGCATTATAGGGAAGGTAACGCTTTTCTTTTGTTCCAGCATACTGAAAGGAGACCGTTTCACGGAAAATGAGCCAATCGCTAAACCGATACTGGAGCATAAATGTATTTTCCAATTGGTTATACCTTTCACTACGACGGCCCAAATCAGCTACCGCAACCGGGTTAAAATAGGTAATTCCATCGCCTTGATAGCTATTAATAGGGTTAAAATACTCGCCTGTAGGATTACCGTTGACATCCAACTCCCAAATAGACATATTCGGAGCTTTAATGTAGGCCATTTCCCTTATATTTCTGGGCCTCCAATAAGAACCCTTAATTTCAAGGTTTTTATCTGTAGTACTCGATGTATAATTAAACTTGACCTGGAACAACAGTTTTCGGGAGAGGTAATAATCAAGGTTTACTCGAGTTGAGAACCTTTTGTAGCCGGTATTTACAGTAGTTCCTGTTTCACTAAGATAACCGAAAGATGTAAAATATCGGGTTTTTTCACCTCCACCGCCAATGCTGAAATAGTGGTCGTGGGTCATTCCGTTTTTTGTAATCTGCTTAAGCCAGTCAGTGTTGGCTGAATAGTTATAAAAATTTTCATAATCCCGATCGTAGGCAATTTCGGGTGAAATATTAAATATGCCTCGTGCATTGTGCCACTCTTCAAGTTGAAGCATAATATATTCATCTCCCGACAACATAGGAATCGGGGGTGGCTGAATGTTCAGATTATTACGGTACTGGTATTCAAATTTTACTTTTCCCATACGTCCCTTACGGGTTTCAATCAACAAAACTCCATCGGCACCCTGCGAACCGTAAACTGCCGTAGAAGCAGCGTCTTTTAACACTTCAATTGATTTAATATCCTGAAGGTTAATATTGATAAGGTTACTAATATCTTCACTATCTGCCGATGCCAGGTCGAAGCTGCTGCTTACCCTAAACTGGGGAATGCCATCGATTACAATTAAAGGCTGATTATTTCCCATACCACTTAATCCCCTTATTACCAATTGTGATCCTGCCCCCGGGTCACCAGAAGAACTGATAATATCCAGCCCGCTTACTTTACCCTGCAAAGCATCGGCTGCTGAAACAATACCTGCATCCTGCATATCCATCAGGTCAATTTTAACACTTGACGATGCCTTGTCCCTTTCGTCAATATTTGTCAAACTATTGCTTGATTTAGATTCCGCAACAATCTTAACCTCATCTAGTGTTACGTCTTCAGATTCAAGGACAACCATAATTGCCTTTGTTGGATCCACCTTTATCTCCCGGGCCTTGTAGCCGATCATGCTTACTTTTACTGCATTCGTCGGGTCTTTCAACGTAAGGACAAAGTCTCCGTTAACATTAGTGATCGTTCCGTTGATTACCCTGCTGTCCTTATCGTATTCTACCACATTTGCACCTATAACGGTTGTTTTATCGCGGCTGTCAATAACCCTTCCCCTGATAGTTGTTTTCTCCTGCGCTAACACAAACGAAAAGTTTAACAGTATGACAAAAAGCAATATGGCTGTTTTTATTTTCTTCATTCCTTTATTTAGTTTATTTTTTCTTCAATATGGTAATGAAAAGTATGTCTTAGATTTAATATCCTTCTCCTGCAAATCTTTCAATTTGTATCCAGTTCCGTAACATTTAAAACTTTATCGATTTGGTGCAATACCGCATTTACATATAAAACCGGAAAAACTTCCTGTCCGGTGCCACCTGTAACACCAGACATTATATTCGTTATTCCTTCGGCTTCATTAACTTCCATGTAAAGTGACCCATTGCCTGCCGGAATTTGAATAACATCAATGCCCGGGTCGATAAAGATTTTTGTATAAACAGTTGTAAACTGGGTTGATTTTTCGTCTATTCTTGCTGTTTCGTAATACTGCGCTGTTTGCTGCCCATCGGTAAATATCATGCTACCCTGCACGAAATGCAGGAGTAACATATTTCTGAGTTCACTCACTGGCAAATCATCAACATTCGCACTATCCAATGCAGCGTTTGTGGGCACAAACACGGTGTAAAATTCATTATCGGAAATAAAGTTATAACGATATTCTCTGGTGTTTACAAGCCCCGCTTTATTCAAAAGGTTATGAAAACGTGGAAATTCCGCCGAAATCTTTGTATAAAGTGAAGGAGAAGAAAAACTAAACCAGTTATTAATACTAAAAGTTGTGCCATTATCGGCGGTATTGCTCAAAACACTTGGAAAGTCCGGGGCCAATTCAGTTCCCCGAAAGCCAATGGTTGTTTTTCCCGTACCTGAAACCTCTCCGGTTTCATTGTTTACCACAATGTAATTACCGGCCAAATTGGGAATGAACTCTTTTCGCGGAATTCCAGTCGCTGCTTTAACCGCTACATGGTTAAGAAGTAATGTTCTAAGATCGTTAGGATCGACAATCAACTCCTGATAGCCTCCCTGAAAAACCTGAAATACCGAAAAACGCTCAGTAATAGAGTTGTATGTTAGCGATGAATCGGCGGATGTATTCGCGTCTGATTCTATAAATAACATATAATCCTGATTAGGCCTTTTTAGTGCTGGTAACAAACCCGCTTGCTCAATAGCCAGCATAACTTTGTTATATCCTTGCCTCAGGTAAACAGGGCCTGTAACACTTTTAAACGCTCTTGGCACAATGGCCTTATTCAAACCAATAAATGTACTGTTACTACCAAATTCATGGTCAACTATATTGCTTGCATCTAAATAGACCAAATCCTTTTCACCATTGTAAAAACCTTTTTCAAAATCAGTTGGATAAATGGTATTAACCGACATATAACTATTGGCCACTATTTTTTTAATAACGTCCGGAGTTCCACTAAAACTACCCCATCCATTGGGTATTTTGATATATTCATTTACAAAATTCTGAAATGCCTCGTTGGTGGGTGCCATCAGTCCATGGTGATACCTTATGGTAACATTGGAAGGGAGCCCGTATGTACCCCGGGGTGCACTTGTCCGCTCAGAAGTAACATCAAAAGTAAGCTGAGGGAACGACAAATTGAAAAGGGAATCTACATCTAGCCCCTGATCAGCACCTGGTTGATCAAAAGTAGCCTCGCGGTCGTATTCAAAATTCGGATAAAGATTAATTATTTCAAGAAAATCTGAATAAGAGCGTCCTGAACGGGTCTCTTCCAGAAGTTCATAAGCATTTTTTAACGGTTCAACAACCCTGTCAATAATATATACGAAGCCATTTTCAGCAGAAATTTCTTCACTGACTATTTTTGCACCAGCAAAATAAATGTCGTCTGAACTATCAAATGGGCGATCAAAATAAAAGGAATAATCTTCTTTTTGTAAATCATAAATGTTAAAATATTCCTGATAAAAAACAGGAACATATTTTCGTGAATCGGTTAGTACCCTTCGAAACCGGCTGGCCGACAACGTGTCAACAAGCAACGGACTAGTTTTAGAGTTTTTCACATAAGTATCCCAACCATATTTCCTATTGGGCTCTCTAAAAAGCGTCTCACGCTTAAACCCCTTAGGCTCGTTATTATTTAAATCGAGTGTGTCAATCCAGCCAAAAACATCTAATGAACGAAGTTGTATCTTGCTCCAAGGGTTTTGCACAACATGATACTTTATCAGTTCTTCGAGCACTGCAAGCGGAATATCATCGACAGAACTATAAGCAGTATTTTCAGTAAAATACTTATTGAATGCATCGTTTGACGGCGCAAACACTGTATAACTGCCCGAAATATCCAGAACTTTATCATACCCTGTTTTTTCGATACACGATGCAAAAGTAGATAATTCAGGTTGATCAAGTATCTGCGTGTAAACCTTTCCTGCCAACCAATCAGGCCTGTCATATTTATTCATCTCTTCTTTGCAGGAAAAAAAGAAAATAAGCAAAATAATCAGGCTGAATATTGATTTGATTTTGGTCATAATCAGCTTATATTAATTTATATATTTTAACATTTCTTAATAAAATTTCCAAACATAATAAAAAAAGGTTAATAGAACATAACACAATGTAGCAACTTATAAAAATAACGTGTTTGTTAACTTTGACGTCGACAAAAAAGAGAAGCAGGAATTTAAGCAAAATATAGGCATAATTAGCAAAAACCAATTCCTTTAACTAATCATATTAATTTATAATATATAGGTTTAGTTTGTGTTATTAATATCTTTTTTGGATGCATTTTGTTATGCGCCCAAAAATGTTTCTGATTTCAATTTCTAAATTTGCAAAAAATATAAATATATGCACAGAAAGCCAAAATTATGCTTTGTTTGTAAAACCGAAATTATTCAGGAAGATTACGAATACAACTTTGAAGTAAATATGCCGGTTTGTAAAAAATGTAAGGGTACCTTCAAAGAAAAAGAAAAGGTTATTGAACTGCTTGACAGCCTGTCCGAAGGATTTGTGTGTGGCTGCATTTAAAAAAATTGCTATTTCATTTATAACATAAACGCAAATAACTGCCTCGTTACAAAAATGAAAATTAAATAGTGTTATATTCTATCTGACATGCAACATAAAAATATGAACAACAACTATTAGTTAATAATGGTTTTTTCTCAAGTAATCTTCTAAACGTGTCATACCTATTTTAATGTTATCTATTGAATTGGCGTACGAAAACCGCAGGAAACCTTCACCGTTCTCACCAAAATCAATCCCGGGCGTAACACCCACTCGGGCTTTTTCCAGAATATCGAATGCCAACGCATAGCTATCGGTTGAAAGGTGCCGGGCATTAACAAACACATAAAATGCTCCCGTTGGCGGAACTTTAATATTAAATCCCAATTTTGTCAGGCTTTCAATCAGGTACTTTCTCCTTTCATTGTACACTAACCTCATTCGTTCTACATCTTTCTGGGCTTTATTAAGCGCTGCTATTCCGGCACGTTGCACTGTTGACCCGGCGCAAATAAACAGGTTTTGTTGCAGCTTCTGCAAAGCCCTGACGCACGATGTAGGCGCAACAACGTAACCGAGGCGCAGCCCTGTCATAGCAAAAAGTTTAGAGAAACCGTTGAGTACGAATGCATTGTCGGTAAACTCAAGCATAGAATGTGCATTGCCTTCATACACCAGGCCATGGTAAATTTCATCAGAAATTATCGGAATTTCAAATCGAGCCAGTTCTCTCATAATATCTGCAGAGAGCAAGTTGCCGGTAGGATTCATTGGGCTGTTAATTATGATAGCTTTTGTTTTCGGAGAAATTAATTTTTTTATTTCAGATGGCCTATACTGAAATCCGTCATCCTCAAAAACAGGCACTTTAACCGGTACTGCACCTAAAAACCTGATGAAATTCTGGTAACAGGCATAACCCGGGTCGGAAAGGATAACTTCATCACCCGTTTCGCACAAAATGCCCAATGTCAGCAAAATGGCCGGCGAACTGCCAGAGGTAACAATTATCTGCTCCGAAGACACATTCAAGTTGTAAATATGTTTATAGCGGTTGGCTATGGCACTTCTTAATTGCGGATCGCCCAAACTATGAGTATAATGTGTATATCCCTCCCTAAAAGCCTCTTGCACAGCTGACATCACACATTGAGGCACATCAAAATCAGGTTCTCCTACTTCCAAGTGAACCACATGAATACCCTCTTGCTCCATTGCTGCTGCTTTTTCGAGTACATCCATTACAATAAATGGTTTTATCGCATTGGCTTTTGATGTTATCATGGCATGGTTTTTCAGGTTTTAAGGTTAAAATTAACCCCATTTACAAAATACGACTACGTTCATTTTCAATTTAAGATTTGGATCAGCAATATTTACGAGCAATCTGCAACGCATTTTGCCCATATCCACCACCAAAGAGCAAAAAATGGTTAAGTACGTGATAGAGCTGATAAAGCAGGTTTCTATCCTGCCAATCACCGGGCAGCGGATTAATTTCAGAGTACGCAGCAAAAAAGCGCTGCGAAAAGCCACCAAACATTGTAATAATACCAAATTCCATTTCGCGGTCAGCATAATAACAGGCAGGATCAATTAAAGCAGGGCCTGATAACGTTAACATATAATTACCAGACCATAAATCGCCATGTATTAATACGGGGGACAATGTCTCAGGCAAAAGTTTTGGTATCCGCCCCAATAAACGGTCAAATATCGATAACTCGGCAGAAGACAGATTACGTTTCTCCTTAATGAGATTAAGAAGGCTTAACAGGCGATTTTCGATAAAGAAATCGCACCATTTTGTTTTCCATTTATTATCCTGAAGCGTTTCGCCGCAGTAGTTATTTTGATGGAAACCAAACATTTCGGCCTTAAAAGAGTGAAGTTTCGCAAGCCCCCTGCCCAACATCTCTTCATCGTTACCACATCTTCCCTCCTGTAAGTATTCAAGCACCAAAAAACCAGGCGTTTGCCCGATTGATTTTGCAACAAGCACACTGGGAACAACCAATTCCCCCTCTACCGCCTTTTTTAACTCTGTGAGGCTTTCCGCTTCACGCAAAAAAATATCCCCGGGAGCATATTCGTTCCATTTTACAAAAAAATTTCCAGCTGTGGTTTCAATTAACGTAGCATTATGAATGCATCCTCCACCCATACTTCGGTTAGATTTCAGCTGAACTTTTTCGCCCAACTTTTCTGATAAAGAGGCTGTAATTTCAGTTACCAGTTGTTGATTCATACAAAGAAGTTATTATTGCGGAAATTTAAATCAATTACAGCAGAATTCAAATTAAAATAAAGGAATTTGGGCTACATCCTAAATTAAGGTACCTCTACCAAATTGTTGTTTGTATAAAATATAAAACACACAATATTTTAATAATAACAAAACGGGTAGAATAAACTTGTCGTCATAATAATGCTATTTCACCGACATAATTCTTCTAATAATTCAGTAATAACATAAAAGATTACTTATTCGGGATAACCGGTTATTTTTCTGATTTGGTGATATAGCGGTTCCAATGTCCGATACATTTTTTTATAAACTTTAGTATGCAGGAGGTCATAGAGTTCCACATGCTCTTTATTTGGAACAAACTCTTTTTCGTAATGCACCATTTTAGCAACAGCTTCGCTCATATCACTATAAACACCTGTACCCAAAGCAGTTATTATGGCTGCTCCCAAACCCGAAGTTTCATTCGTTTCGCCCCTTACAATGGGTGCATTAAAAATATCGGCAGCTATTTGGCACACTTCGTCACTTTTCGATGCACCTCCCGAAACCGTTAGTTTACGAACTTTAATACGGGTTGCCTTTTCTATTTTATCTTTTCCGTCGAGCAGGGCAAAAAGTAGCCCTTCAATTACCGAGCGGTACATATGGGGCTTTTTATGGACATCTCCAAAGCCTATCATCGCTCCTTTTGCTGCGGGCTCAGATAGTCCCGGACTCCAGTAAGGCTGTACGATTAATCCCATTGAACCGGGTGGAGATTTCAAAAGCAGCCTGTCCATTACTGCTTCTTCAGAAATGCCTTCTTTACGGGCTTTATTCACCTCTTTGTGAGCAAATTCTTCTTTAAACCAATTTATCATCCAGAATCCGCGAAAAATTTCAATTTCAGGGTTAAAACAGTTGCTTATTACGGCAGGATAAGCAGGCATAAACCTTATCGGCTCCAGGTATTTTTTCGATGTAGTTTGAATAGTGGCCGTTGTACCAAAACTAAGGCTGGCCATCGTTTCGTCAAGCACACCCATTCCCAGTGTTTCGCAACCTTTGTCAGAACCACAGGCTACTACCGGCAAACCTTCTGGCAAACCTGTTTCGGCAGCAGCTCCGGCAGTTACACTCCCGATGATTTCCCCGGGTAATACCAAGTCAGGCAACTTATCTGGTTCCACCGGATAGAGCCTGGCACTGAAGGCAAGAAGCTCGTCGGGGTTACCCCATTGCTGTTTTTTATAATCGAATGGAACATAACCAATTTGCGAAGCTACCGAATCTGAAAACCGCCCGGTAAGAAAAAAGTTGAGGTAACCTGATACTTGCAGGTACTTGTACGTTTTTTCCCATACCTCAGGCTGGTTCTGCCTTATCCAGTTACATTTGCCATCACTCTGTGCTTTATTAATAGAATCGCCAATACCAATGGCAGCTATCAACAATTTCATCCCCAAGCCAGGATGGTAAACAGGTTTTGCTTTGCGTTGGTCGAGCCATGTTATTACCGGCCGCAAAGGATTTCCCTGTTCATCAACATTTACCATTGAATTACGCAATGTTGTAACCCCTATACCATATAAAGCATTAAAATATTCGGGCACCTCCTTCTTCAATGTCATGCATGCTGATACCAAAGCATTCTTATAAATGTCCGCCCCCTGCTCTGCCCATCCGGGATGGAGGCTCACATAGGGCTCGAAAGCAACTTTTTGTATCGCCAATATTCTCCCTTCAGGGGAAAAAATCATTGCCCTTAAACTCTGTGTACCACAATCAATGGATAAAAGGTTTTTTTTCATGAGAAAAATTTCGGTAAAAATAGAAAATTCGGTGAATACCTCTTAAGTGAAACCCAACTGGGATAAAAGCACCTTAAATTGCTGACAGCAGAATTTTCTAACAACGAGTATCCTGGTTTGCAAACTGTAAATTTTGTCTTTAGCTTGTACGTCTATTCAGGGGAACAGCTTGTTTTTGTTTCACGAATAATTGATTAGCTTTGTAGCCGTATAAGCATTTAAAGCACCCGAACATTGTATTAACAAGCATTTTAAAGGACAATATAGACATGGAATACAACACAAACAGGAAAAAACTACCATTACCGGAGTACGGAAGAAACATCCAAAATATGGTTGATTTTTTGTTTACAATTGAAGACAAGGACAAACGAAATAAATCAGCTCAAACTGTAATTGACGTAATGGGCAATTTATACCCTTATTTGCGCGATGTAGCTGAATTTAATCATAAATTATGGGACCATCTGGCCATTATGGCTGACTTTAAGCTTGATATCGACTACCCTTACGATCCTCCTACACCCGATATTTTAACTGAAAAGCCCAGGAAAGTCCCGTACAATCAAAATTCTATAAAATACCGCCACTACGGCCATACAATGGAGTTGCTTATCGAAAAAGCGAAAGAAATGGAAGGCGAAGAACGCGACATAATTATTGAACAACTGGCCAACCAAATGAAAAAACTTTACCTTGCCTGGAACAAAGAAGCGGTTGAGGACGAAAAAATATTTGAAGACTTAAAAGAACTTTCCAACGGCGAAATAAGCGTTAAAGAAGGTATTCAGTTAACAGAAACCAAAGCTATTCTCGGCGGAAAAAATAAAAAGAAAAGAAACAAAAGAAAATAAAGTACATACCCGGTTTTTATGGCAACATTTAAAATTGAGGGAGGCTACCGGTTACATGGCAGTATTGAGCCCCAAGGTGCGAAAAATGAGGCACTCCAGGCATTGTGTGCTACACTGCTTACTTCGGAAGATGTTGTTATGGAAAATCTACCGGAAATACGCGATGTACTTAAACTCATCGATATCTTAAAACACCTTGGTGTTACCACAGAACGAATAAAAGCGGGGGTTTACCGGTTTAATGCTGCCAACGTTGACGTTGCCTTCCTGAAAAGTGTCGAATACGCCAAAAAGGCTTCCAGCCTGCGTGGCTCCATTATGATAATAGGTCCCCTGTTGGCAAGGTTTGGCTTAGGATTTATTCCTCAGCCTGGTGGTGACAAAATTGGCCGCCGAAGGGTTGATACCCACTTTATAGGTTTGCAAAAACTTGGTGCCGATTTTCAGTTTAATGCTGAAAAGCAGTGGTATTCTGTATCGGCAAAAAAGTTAAAAGGAGCCTACATGTTGCTCGACGAAGCATCGGTAACAGGAACTGCCAATATTCTGATGGCAGCAGTACTTGCTGAAGGCACCACCACAATTTACAATGCTGCATGTGAACCCTATTTACAGCAACTTAGCAAAATGCTGGTAACAATGGGAGCAAAAATATCGGGCATTGGTTCTAACCTGCTATCCATTGAAGGGGTGACATCACTGAAGGGATGCCATCATAAAATATTACCTGATATGATTGAAGTGGGCAGTTTTATTGGCCTGGCTGCAATGACAGCTTCAGAAATTACCATAAAAAATGTGGGAATAGCGCATTTAGGTATAATTCCCAATGCATTTAAGCAGCTCGGCATAAAAGTCCTACAACAAGGCGACAACCTTTTAATAAAAGATACTGAACACTATCAGGTAGAATCATATATCGATGGCAGTATAATGACCATATCAGATGCACCTTGGCCAGGACTGACGCCGGATTTACTGAGTGTTTTTCTGGTGGTGGCAACACAAGCCAAGGGTAGCGTATTAATACATCAGAAAATGTTCGAAAGCCGCCTGTTTTTTGTGGATAAACTCATCGATATGGGTGCTCAAATTATTCTCTGCGATCCACACCGTGCCACTGTAATCGGCCTCAACAGGGAACATTCTCTGCGCGCAACAAAAATGGCCTCGCCAGATATACGTGCAGGTATCGCTCTGCTTATTGCAGCAATGTCGGCGAAAGGAACAAGCACCATAGAAAATATCGAACAAATCGATCGTGGATACGAAAAGATCGAAGAGCGGCTTAATGCCCTTGGCGCAAAAATCACCCGCTGTTAAAACGATACATTTAAATAACATGGCCTGATTTTTGTAAACCTTACCGCCGGAAAATTGTTGAATAAAACATTCATAAAAAAATACCAACGAAAATGAAGAAATTAACACTTTCACTTACACTTTGTATTGCATTTACCCTGACTGGCTTCGCACAACAACTGGGTACATCTATTGGCAAAAAGGCACCCGAACTGATTGGAACTTCACCTTCGGGAGAAACCCTGAAGCTATCTGATTTAAAAGGCAAAATGGTCTTACTTGATTTCTGGGCATCGTGGTGTGGACCCTGCCGGAGAGAAAATCCAATAGTTGTAGCAGCATACAACAATTTTAAAGACAAGAAATTTAAAAACGGAAAAACTTTTACTGTTTTCAGTGTTTCGCTCGATAAAAACCCGGAAGCATGGGCAAGAGGTATTGCGGCAGATAAACTCACCTGGCCATACCACATTGGTGATATGAAAGGATGGAACTCAAAGTTTGCTGCCATCTATGGTGTCAGACGAATACCATCTAATTTCCTTATTGACGGAAACGGGATAATTCTAGAGCAAAATGTGCGGGGGCCAAGGCTAGAGGCAGCATTAAAAAAATACCTAAAATAGGATACATTCGTCACGAAAATCCATAATAATTTCCAAATTCGTCCAAATTGACACTCTCGATATACAATACAGGTGTCAATTTGTCTTTTTAATACCGTGGCAAAATATTTGATAGTTCTGCCCCATACTCTACCATACAGAATATGCAGAAATTGTTATGATATGTTAATTAAGAAAACAAAAAATAAATGGATCACGAAGGAAAAATAAATGAAGGAAACATAGAGCCGGAAGAGGATCTTTTAAACAACCCGGAGGAGACTGAAGGCGAAGAAGAAGGAACCGAAAATTCGCCTGATATGGATAAATCACATTCGAGTTCAACAGAGAAACAACTTAAAGAAGCTAATGAAAAACTTGTTGAATTAACTGACAGGCATTTACGGCTACAGGCAGAATTTGATAATTTCAGAAAACGTACAATGAAGGAAAAAGCAGAAATAATAAAATCTGCTGGAGAATCGTTACTGATCAATATTTTACCGGTTGTTGATGATTTTCAACGGGCTCTGGAGTCGATGAAAAATATTCCCGATGATGATTCTGGAAAGCAGGGAACAATGTTGATATACAATAAATTCCTTGAGTTTCTGAAACAAAATAACATTAAAGAGATTGACGCGCTCCACAAAAATTTTGAAGTAGAACTGCACGAAGCAATAACTAAATTACCTGTTAAAGACAAGAAATTAAAGGGTAAAGTTATTGAGGTTATTCAGAAAGGATACTTACTAAACGATAAAGTTATCCGATTTGCCAAAGTGGTAGTCGGTGAGTAAAATAGAATGATAATTTGATTATGGCTAAACGAGACTACTACGAGGTTCTGGAAGTAAGCAAAAACGCCACTGCTGAAGAGATAAAAAAAGCCTACCGTAAAAAGGCACTGGAATTTCATCCGGATAAAAACCCCAATAACAAGGAAGCAGAAGAGCGTTTTAAAGAAGCGGCTGAAGCTTATGAGGTGCTTAGCAATCCACAAAAGAAACAACGATACGATCAATTTGGACATGCCGGCGTAGGCGGTAACTCCGGATTTAGTGGCGGGTTTTCAAATGTTGAAGACATCTTTTCTGCTTTCGGTGATATATTCGGCGGACATTTTGGCGGATTTGGTGGATTCGGAGGAGGGCATTCACGTGGTGGCCGCAGAGTTAGTAGGGGGTCAGACCTCAGGGTAAAAGTTAAAATGAACCTCAAAGAGATTATTGATGGTACCGAGAAGAAAATAAAAGTCAAAAAATACGTTGCCTGCACATCCTGTAATGGAACAGGTGAAAAAAACGGCTCCTCACATACGACCTGTGGCACATGCCACGGAAATGGCCAAGTAACCCGCATCGCCAATACTATTTTAGGACAGATGCAAACTACTTCAACATGCCCCACCTGTAATGGCGAAGGACGTACAGTAAAAGAAAAATGTAGCAATTGCGCCGGCGAAGGGGTGGTGAGAGACGAAGAAGTAATTAGTATAAAAATTCCTGCCGGCGTTGCAGAAGGAATGCAGCTTAACGTCTCAGGAAAAGGAAACGCAGGACGAAGGGGTGGAGTAAATGGCGACCTTTTGGTACTGATTACCGAAGAAGAACATCCCGATCTTGAACGTGACGGACAAAACCTTATTTACAACCTGTTTCTATCTTTCCCCGAGATATCACTTGGAACAACTGTAGAAATACCCACAGCCGATGGTAAAGCAAAAGTGAAAATTGATGCAGGTACTCAGCCTGAAAAGATACTTCGCCTACGTGGAAAAGGAATACCCAACATAAATGGATATGGCAAAGGAGACCTACTGGTAAGGATACATGTTTGGATACCCAACAAATTAAATAGCGAAGAAAGAAAAACACTGGAAAAGCTTAAAAATTCGCCCGGATTCATCGGAGGTCCGTCAACTGAAGAAAAATCGTTTTTTAGAAAAATGAAAGACATGTTTGAATAACCAAAAACATGTAAGAAATTCTAGCAGCCGGTATTTTCAAAATCTTTTGAGTCAGACAATGTATTAATTTATGAAGGCCTGTTTACTTTAAGCTTTCCCCTTATTGTTTCATGACTCATTAGGATACCCAAAATAAAGACAATGGTAGTAAGTAAGTTTTAATCTACTATTTAGAAAAAATTGTAGTTTGTTAAGCCAGATTCTGAGGATTCTGGCTTTTTTTTACTCTTCATGATTATGTTATTCCGGTAATCAAAAGTTTAAATTTTAAAATAAATCAACCTGAAATGGGGCAGATTTCCAATTTTTATGGATATTTGTTATTTCTGCAAATAATTCATTTTCTTATAAACTAAAAATTACTACCAAGATGTATAAGATTCAAACGTTAAATGCTATTGACCCCGGAGGTCTTTCTCTTTTTTCATCAGACAAATACCAGGTTTCTGAGGATACTGGCAATCCGGATGCCATCGTACTCCGAAGCTTTAAAATGCACGATATGGAATTGCCTCCATCGCTGAAAGCAGTGGCACGGGCAGGTGCCGGGGTTAACAACATTCCTATTGATAAATGCACTGAAAAAGGCATTGTTGTTTTTAACACTCCGGGTGCCAACGCCAATGGCGTAAAAGAACTTGTAATTACAGGTCTTTTACTTACTTCACGTGATATTATAGATGGTGTAAACTGGGCAAAAACACTTAAAGGGAAAGGCGATCAGGTTGCACCTCTTATCGAAAAAGGCAAGAAGAATTTTGCCGGACAGGAAATAGAGGGAAAAACACTGGCAGTAATTGGTTTGGGAGCAATTGGCGTATTGGTTGCCAATGCCGCTAAAGCACTGGGAATGAATATAGTTGGATACGACCCATACCTATCTGTTCAACACGCATTAAAATTGAGCCGCGAAGTAACTCTGGTGCAAGATATCCAGCAACTATTGTCAAAAGCCGACTATATATCCATTAACATACCTTTGATACCAGAAACAAAAGGCTACATCAACAACGAAAAGTTCGAAATGATGAAAGATGGAGTAAGGCTATTAAATTTTGCCCGTGGAGGCCTCGTTGATACTAATGACCTGAAAGAAGCACTAACATCAGGAAAAGTTGCACGTTATGTTACCGACTTTCCGGATGATGATATGCTTCAACTGGAGAATGTAATTTCTATTCCGCACTTGGGAGCCTCTACTGCTGAATCGGAAACCAACTGTGCAATTTTGGCAGTAAAACAGGTAATGGATTACCTTGAAAATGGTAATATTGTGAACTCAGTCAATTTTCCGGCTGCAAGTATGGATCGCCACAAAGGGTGCCGCCTTTTGATTACCAGCAAGAATACCCCCACGATAATAAGTCAGATATCCGATATTCTTGCCAAGGCAAACCTCAATACTGACAATATACTCAGTAAAAAACGTGACAGCATCGCTTACAATATAATCGATGTTTCGGAAACCGATATAGAAGATAATATTAAAAATCAGCTCGAAGCAATTGACGGAGTTATGATGGTACGTATTTTACACTAAAACGATATAAAAAAAATAACTGAAATAAATAATAATGAGTAACAAAACTGGCATTAGAGCTGCTGATAATATCCGTATCCTTTCGGCAGCGATGGTAGAAAAAGCAAAATCCGGTCATCCCGGAGGCGCTATGGGTGGCGCCGATTTTATAAATGTTTTATATAGCGAATTTCTGAATTACGATCCTACTGATATGAGTTGGATTAACCGCGATCGCTTTTTTCTTGATCCCGGGCACATGTCGCCCATGTTGTATTCGGTTTTGAGCCTGGCAGGATTTTATTCGATGGACGACCTGCGTAATTTCAGACAGTGGGGAAGTATAACCCCGGGACACCCTGAAGTTGACGTTAACAGAGGAGTTGAAAACACCTCAGGCCCACTGGGGCAGGGTCATACCATGGCAGTAGGCGCTGCTATTGCTGAAAGATTCTTGGCTCATCGCTTTGGTGAATGGATGAGCCATAAAATTTATGCCTTCATATCAGATGGTGGCGTACAGGAAGAAGTATCACAGGGTGCAGGCAGGATAGCTGGATTCCTGGGATTAAGCAATCTGATTATGTTTTACGACTCTAACGACATTCAACTTTCAACAGAAACTGATGCCGTTACCCACGAAGACACCGCAAAAAAATACGAAGCTTGGGGATGGAGTGTAACAACTATAGACGGAAATAATACTGAACAAATCAGAAAAGCGCTTAAAAAAGCACAGGAAGAATCAGGCAAACCAACACTAATAATCGGGAAAACAGTTATGGGCAAGGGAGCCGTTACCGATTCGGGAGAAAATTTCGAACGAAAAACCTCTACCCATGGTATGCCTTTAGGCGAAGCAGGTGCATCTTTCAAAAAAACAGTTTCGAACCTGGGCGGTAACCCCGAAAACCCGTTTGTTATTTTTGACGATGTTAAAGAATTGTATAAAAATCGCAGACAAACGCTTATTAAAAATGCCAAAGAGCGTAAAACCAAACAAGCCGAATGGGAAAAAAATAATGTTGAACAAGCTGCAAAATTAAAGGCATTCTTCTCAAAATCAGCTCCTGAGTTCGACTTCACCTCCATTCAACAAAAAGAAAACATTGCAACACGTGCTGCATCAAGCGCTGTACTTTCTGCATTTGCAGGCACAGTTGAAAATATGATAGTTGCCTCAGCCGATTTATCCAACTCTGACAAAACAGATGGATTTCTGAAAAAAACTACAGCTTTTGAAAAAGGTGATTTTAGCGGCGCTTTCTTTCAGGCAGGTGTGAGTGAACTCACAATGGCATGTATTGTAAATGGAATGGCTCTACATGGTGGTGTGATTCCTGTTTGCGGAACCTTCTTTGTATTCAGCGACTATATGAAACCGGCAGTACGCCTTGCTACCTTAATGCAATTGCCGGTAAAATATGTCTGGACCCACGACGCTTTCCGTGTGGGAGAAGACGGCCCTACTCACCAGCCGGTTGAACAGGAGGCACAAATACGCCTTATGGAAAAACTGAAAAACCATCATGGAAACAACAGCATGTTGGTTGTCCGGCCTGCCGACTCAAATGAAACAACAGTGGCCTGGAAAATGGCACTCGAAAACACATCTACTCCTACTGCACTTATACTTTCGCGTCAGAACATACAAAATTTACCGGTGAAAGGCGATGCTTACAAATCGGCTCTACAGGCTGAAAAAGGAGCTTACATAGTGCATGGAACAAAAGCTGTTCCTGATGTGGTGCTTGTAGCCAGTGGATCGGAGGTTGCTACGTTGGTTGATGGGGCTGCTCTGCTGGAGAATGATGGATTAAAAGTTCAGGTTGTCTCTGTACCATCAGAAGGGTTATTCCGTAACCAATCTGCCGATTACCAGGAATCAGTACTGCCAGCCGGGATACCCAGATTTGGAATGACAGCAGGATTGCCGGTTACCCTATCAGAGCTTGTGGGAGAAAACGGCCGTATCTGGGGCATGGAATCATTCGGGTATTCTGCACCTTATAAAGTATTAGACGAAAAACTGGGATTCACCGGTGAGAATGTTTACAAACAAGTAAAAGAAATGCTCTCCTAATATCAATATGACTAGTCCTAAATAGCCGTTACAGGTTAATAAGGGTGAAAAATAATAAATTAAACCAGAGTAAAACTAGTTTTACTCTGGTTTTTCATTTTATAGG
>PDWI01000745.1_pt1 | contig 52738 bp, 43 predicted proteins | sample 1430891 | NCBI WGS metagenome assembly PDWI01 (sample SAMN01162508, study PRJNA174530) | Oral metagenome, whole genome shotgun sequencing project. | biome: Marine environment; feature: Marine mammal; material: Swab sample of the gingival sulcus; isolation source: swab sample of gingival sulcus... | reverse complement strand
ATTAACCTCATTATATTTTTTTACAATAGTTTTTTTTCGTTCTTATCGATATTTGCTTTCAGCACTAACCTCTTCTATCATAGAAATATAACTATTATATCGCAAAGGAGATATTTCCCCTTGTTCAACCGCTTTTAGTACATTACAATTTGGCTCGTGTATATGAATACAGTTTGGGAAACGACACTGTTTGCTATGTTTGAATATCTCTACAAAATAGTGTGAGATTTCACTTTTATCCATATCCACCACACCAAAGCCTTTGATACCGGGTGTATCTATGACAAATGCTTTGTTGGGAAGGCAATAGACTTCCGAAAAAGTAGTGGTGTGCATACCCTTTTTATGATAAGACGATATTTCTGCCGTTTTGGCAATATTTTTATTTGTTAGGGCATTGATGACGGTTGATTTGCCAACTCCAGAATTGCCTGACAAAAGCACTGTTTTGTTTGCAATAAGATTATAAAGAGAATCTATTCCGACACTATCTTTGGCAATGGTGGATATACACTTATATCCGATAGATTGATAGCCTATCATAAGTTTATTCGCATATTCCCTGTCGTAGTTATCTAACAAATCAAACTTATTGAAAATAAGCACAGTCTCTATGCCATACGCTTCGGCAGAAGCAATGAAACGGTCAATAAACACAGTTGACGTCTCTGGCTGTTTTATTGTTACTATCAAAAAAGCCAAGTCGATATTTGATGCAATGATATGTATCTGGCGAGATAAATTAGTAGGACGCCTTGCTATATGATTCTTGCGTTGCAGTATGTCAGAAATTTGATTGTTGTCATCTACTTCCACTTTATCTCCTACCACAACCGGGTTGGTGCTTTTGATACCTTGCAGGCGAAAAGTACCTTTCAGACGACACATCTTAACGCTATTGTCGTCAAATCGAACCCAAACATCATTTCCCGTATTTTTGACTACTAATCCCTGCATAACTATCTCTCTACACTATCTATCCATATAGTTACAGGACCATCGTTGGTCAAAGTGATTTGCATATCTGCACCAAAAACTCCTCTTTTTACCTCTCTGCCAAGTTTAGACGATACCGCCTCACAAAATTTTTCGTATATGGGCATAGCAAAATCTGGTTTTGATGCAAGAATATACGAAGGTCTATTTCCCTTTCGTGTCTGGGCATACAAAGTAAACTGGCTAACTATGGTAATGTCTGAATTGGTGTCTGTGGCAGACAAATTCATTACTCCTTTTTCATCATCAAAAATACGGAGATTAACAAGCTTAGACGCCAAATAGTCAATGTCTGTGTCGTCATCATCATCGCATATTCCTACAAAGACCAAAAGTCCTACCTGCATGTTAGATACTAATGTGCCATCAACTTCTACACAGGCATTTTTGACTCTTTGAATGACTATTCTCATATTTTATTTGTACAACTATTTTTATAAAAAACAAAATGGCTATTTTGATAGAGATAGCATTCTCTTTATTGGACGCACTGCTTTTATTCTAATATCTTCATCTACCAAAATCTCTGGGGTTTCGTTTTTAAGGCAGTTGTGTACTTTTTCTAATGTATTGAGACGCATGTAATTACACTCATTGCAGCCACATGTACTATCTATCGGAGGCACAGGTATAAAAGTTTTGTTTGGATTGATTTTCTGCATCTGATGAATGATGCCACTCTCTGTTGCGACCAAGAACACCCTTTCTGGGCTGTCTGTCGCATAGTTAAGCAGTGCCTGAGTAGAGCCAATAACATCAGCCAACATCAATACCACATTTTTGCACTCTGGGTGTGCCAGTACTTTTGCCTCTGGGTGTGACTTTTTCAACTCTACCAAATTTTCTACCGAAAACTGTTCGTGAACATGACAAGCTCCATTCCACAAAAGCATATTGCGACCAGTAATGCTATTTATATAGTTGCCTAAATTTCTATCAGGACCAAAAATTATTTTTTCGTCTTGTGGAAGAGTATCGATTATCTTTTTGGCATTGGTGGATGTTACTACAATATCGGTGTGTGCTTTTACTGCCGCAGTCGTATTAACGTACGACACTACGGTATGATTTGGATTGGCATTTACGAATGCCTCAAACTCGTCTGCCGGGCAAGAGTCTGCCAACGAACAACCAGCCTCCATATCTGGCACCAAAACCTTCTTCTGAGGAGAAAGAATTTTGGCTGTCTCGCCCATAAAATGTACCCCACAAAGAACAATGATATCGGCATCTGTGGTTGCCGCATATTGTGCCAAAGCCAAACTATCACCTACCATATCGGCTATATCCTGAATGTCGCCCATCTGATAATAATGAGCCATTATCACGGCGTTTTTTTCTTTTTTGAGCCTGTTTATCTCTGCTATCAAGCCAACTTTATCTATATTCATTTTTTTATAAGACTGATGAATTCCTCTCTTGTTTTTTGAGCCTCAAAAATGCCCGTGAAGTCAGAAGTGGTCGTTACGGAATGTTGTTTCTGAACTCCACGCATCTGCATACAAAGATGTTGTGCCTCAATTACCACCATCACGCCCATTGGGTTGAGTGCTTCTTGGATACAATCTTTTATCTGGCTTGTCAGTCGCTCTTGTAATTGCATACGATGAGCAAACACATCTACCACACGAGCAATTTTGCTCAATCCTGTTACTACACCGTTGGGGATATATGCTACATGTGCTTTGCCAAAAAATGGCAACATATGATGTTCGCACATAGAAAAAAACTCTATGTCTTTGACTATCACCATCTGCCGGTAGTTCTCTGTAAATCGAGCCGACATAAGAATCTCAATTGGGTCTTGCTTATAGCCCGACATAAGAAACTGCATTGCCTTTGCTACACGAGATGGGGTCTTCACAAGCCCTTCTCTTTCAGTGTCTTCGCCAAGAGAGTTTATTATTTCTGTATAATGTTGCGAAAGTTTTTGTGTTACCTCTTCGTTGAGGTCGTTGAAAACAAACTCTTTTTCCATTCTTTTATTTGCTTTTTTATAAAACTAAGTACAAAGGTAGTATAATTTCGTTAAGAGTTAAAATCAATTTTAGATAGCATAGGGTATGTATCAAAAAATAACTATATTATTATAAATCCCCCTTATGGAGTTGTTGTATAAAGCAATGGAATTTCGTACAACATAATTAATACTATACATATATGACTTCCGGCTCGAGTGATATGCCAAACACCTCTCCTACTTTGTCCATAATATTTTGTGCCAAATTGACTATCTCTTTTGGCTCACCACCTCCATAATTAATCAAAACCAATGGTTGCTTTTTGTAAGCACCTACATTGCCAACCCTTTTGCCTTTGAACCCGCACTGCTCTATAAGGTATGCAGCAGGTATTTTGACCGTCTCGCTATCTATCGGATAGTGTGGAATATCTGGGTGCTTGGAGGTTAATTTATGAAGATGCTTTGTGCTACAATATGGGTTTTTGAAAAAACTACCAGCATTACCATAAATTTTGGGGTCAGGTAATTTCTCTGCTCTGATATTGATAACAGCATTACGCACATCAACTATCGATGGCGTAGGGGTGTCGGTAAGTTGGGTGTTGAGTGCTGAATATGCGATATTGGGCAATCCGTTTTTTGTCAAACGAAATAGCACCGATAGGACTATGTATTTATCTTTTGCAGAGGTCTTAAAAATGCTACTACGATAACGATACTCGCACTCTGAGTTAGAGAAAATACGTTTTTCGAGCGTGTCGATATTGATAGTTTCTACTTCGACTATCAAATCTTTGACCTCAACACCGTATGCACCTATGTTTTGAACTGCTGAAGCACCTACTTCGCCAGGAATGTGTGATAAATTCTCGATGCCCCCATAGTTTTTTTGTGCCATTTGACAACAAAAATCATCAAATACTACTCCTGCACCAACCCTCACAATGACACTGCCATTATTTTGCTCTTTTGCCTCTATCCCTTTGATGGCAGAGTGAAGAATCGTTCCATCAAAGTCGGTTACAAACAGCAAATTGCTACCGCTACCAATATGTAGTATCGGTTGTTTTTTGTTGTTTTTTAAAAATGATTTTACTTCCTCCTCTGACTCGTATTCAACAAATAGACTTGCTTTTTTGTCGAAGCCAAAGGTGTTGTGGCGAAGAAGCGAATAGTTGTACTTCTCTATCATAGTTGATTATAGTTCCAAAATTTGTTCGGCGTGTATTTTGGTTTTCACCTGCTTGGGCAAAAAAATATGTTCGATGATGCCATTTTCGTCTATTATAAATGTTGTGCGAAACATACCCATATATTTTCTGCCATACATTGATTTCTCTCCCCAAGTGCCAAATTGCTCCGATAATATCTTATCTGTGTCGGCGATAAGGTCAAATTGGAGGTCGTGTTTTGCCATAAACTTCTGATGAGATTTTTCGCTGTCGGGACTTACTCCTATGATATGATAGCCTTTGGCTATTAATTCAGAGTGGCTGTCTCGGAGGCTACACGCCTGTGCGGTACAGCCGCTGGTGTTGTCTTTGGGATAGAAATATAAAACTATTTTTTTGCCTTTGAAATCGTTAATGTTAACATCTTTGCCGTCTTGGTTTTTTCCTAAAAATTGAGGTGCTTTGTCGCCTATTGTTAATGCCATAATTCTGTTTGTTTTTATGTTTTTTATAAAAAAAGAGGGCAAAGAGCGATATTCTAACTCTCTGCTCTCTATTATTAGTGTCTATTGAAACAGTTTATTTGCCAAATGCGTTAAATACTGATGTTAGAGTACTTGCTACCGCAGTCGCAGTGTTTGGGTTGATTGCTCCCCCTCCTGTTGCTGCTTGTGCTACATTGCCGAAATTTAAGCCAGTCAATGCACTGATGATGCCTCCGGCGTTACTTTGTGTTATTCTTTGTTGTGAACCTAAAATAGCCCCTTGCACAAAACTACCGTAGAAATTTGTGTTTTTAAGATTTGACTTGACGGCATTACAACTTGTAGCCAACTGCATTACTTGTAGAAGCGTATTTGCATTGTTGAAGTCAATCTTACCTGTTTGTTTATATTGGCTATATAGCCCTAGCAAAGAGCCTCCAAACGATTGTCCAGTCATATAGGCTGGAGAATTTGCCGCTGTTACCACACCGCTTTTACCTAAATTAGAGCCACACGAAGTTGCCACCATAAATCCGGCAATAACTATTGCCAATAAACTAAATTTTACTTTCATCTGTTTTGTTTTTTATATTAAAAAATTTATTGTTTTTGTTGGCAAAGATAATGTTTTTTTGCCAATTGACAATAATTTTAACCTACGCAATGCGTATATAAGACGGTGTCTCTTGCAGGTCGGTTAGGTAATCTTCATTGTCAAGTATTGCCAACCCTTTGACATTTTTCAAGGATTCTTGTATCTTGTCTCTTTGTATTTCGGCTCGTTCTGCAAGTTCTTTTGGCACAACAGTGTCATCTGAACAAGTGGCAAGCATTGTGATTTTAATGTCGTCGCCCAAAGAGTCGTCAAAAAATGCTCCCCAGATGAAATCTATGTTTGGATCTAATGTTTGCATAAACTCTTTAATTTCGACAGTCTCTTTGCTTGATAGTTCATTGGTGCGAGATGTATAGATGACAATTAGCATTTTGCTAGTTTTTTCTACTTCATACTTAAAAAGTAAAGGGGTGTTTTTCGCAGCATTGATTGCTCTTGTAACACGTCTTTCGCCTTCGGCTTGTCCGAAATTGATGATAGTGCGTCCCCCACCTCTCAAAGTAGTATATACATCAGCAAAATCGACATTTATATAGCCGAGCTTTGTTATTATCTCTACAATACTTGCTGTGGCATTAGCCAACACAGCATCTGCTAATTTCGTAAATTCAGAAAATTTAGCATTAGGGAAGACAACTGGTATTTGGTCGTTGCGTATTACCAACAAGGAGTCAAGGTAAGGACTCATCTTTTCGATGCCGTCTAATGCCTGTTGCATTTTTTTGGGCTGTTCGAAGTCAAATGGAATAGTAACAACGCCTACTGTTAAGATGCCAAGTTTATGACATGCTTCTGCTATCACAGGAGCAGCCCCGGTGCCGGTACCTCCTCCCATTCCTGCTGTTATGAATGCCATTTTTGTATTAACTTTTATTTTCCCTGACTTATCTGTGATTCGGTTTGGATTGTCCACCAGCATCTCTAAAATCTCTTCCATCGCTTTTTCGGCAGCTTCTCGAGCCACTTCGGGGTCGTTGCCTGCTCCAAGTCCTGCTTCTCCCATAAGTATTTGATTCGGTACGGGTGAGTTTTGAAGGGCTTGTTCGTCTGTGTTGCATACCACAAACTTCACGCCTTCCATATTGTCGTTATACATATGTGCTACGGCATTGCTACCTCCTCCTCCAACACCAATGACCTTAATAATACTCTGTTTGTTTTGAATTTTGTAGTTTAAATGAGTGAAGTTTTTATTCTCTAAAATCTCTTTTGTTTTTATATTGATATTGTTGTTCATAAGGCTATTGTTTTATAAGTTATCCATTTTCTTGGTTTATTCAAACGCTGTATTGCCAAGGTTGGTAAGTGTGTCTGTTAAGTTGGTAAAACGTCCCCACAAGCTTCTTCCTGTGTCTGACCGTGTGTCTTTGGATTGAGTGTTTTTTGTTTTAGGCGTAGGCTCAACTGGTTTATGCACTTCTGAAATAGTGCAGTCTTCTGTCTTACTATTGATAAGAGAGGTTATGGTAAGATTTAGTTTAGGTTCTATATTAGCAATGGTATCTTTTGACGACAAAACATATTCTAATGCCTTTTTATTAGACTGTTGTTCTAGTAACTCTTTTGCTGAATTGATGTTGTTTATATTCCCGAATAATACTATTTCTTTGTAAGCATCTTTTAAGTTCTGTTTGGCTATCTCTTGTAGTATGAAGTCAATAGTTTCACATAGGCGAGCTTCTATTACTCCTGCCAATTCTTTCAGAGTAAAATCAATCTGTTCAGCAACTCGAAATTTTCTGTCGGACTCTACAAAGTTAGTTGCTGCCACTCCATATTTTTTTGTCATTAGTTGAGCAATGCTAATATCTACCCCAAATTTCTTGGATATATCATTCACTATATTTTGATATCCTAAAGGTAGTGTTGCTACAAGCATAGGTAATCCATTCTGAAATAATGATAATGATATTGTATGGTCACTGAAATTTAAAAATAGTGTTCCGTCATTTTTTTGTTTTTCGGTAAGGACATATTCAGCTTCTATCAATGGAGAGATGCAGTATATAGGCTTATAGTATGTCGAGCAGTTTGCAATAGTTTTGTCAATCTGATTTTTGATAAAACTTGCTGTGCTTATTGCAATAAATTTACCAGTAACGGTTGTGCCTGTTTTTATTTCGTGCTTTTTTATTTTGATTATTTTACGATTGTTGTCTAACTTAAATTCTGATGCTACTTTTTCTATGGCTTTTTCGCTATCTGCTAATTGTCGTTCAGCATTACAACTTACCTCTATTATCTCGCTTCGTAGTGTGTGTGGTTCTATTGCAAGGTAATAGTTGCTAATTTTGATATTGTGTTTTGATGCCATATTTTCCAGCAAATTATTTATATTTGCCAACATGTTATTTGGGTTTACGATTACCCCATTTCGAATAATTCCTTTGATGTCTTGGGTGGCGGAGTCGATAATTTCTATCTCTCCACTTGTGCTTTTTGAGGATAACACTACGGCGAGTTTATCCTGCACCAATCCAATGGTAAATAGTGTTTGTTTCATAAGAAAAAAGTATTAAAATTAAAAAAAAGTATCATCGTATTTTAGTACATACTACCTGTTTGTCGAATCGTATGTCTATTTTTGCGTATCTCTGCCAATCCAGTTTGTTTAAAACTTTAGATAGGTAGAACTCTTTTAATCTATCAAGGCGTTTTGTGAAGTTGTATTCTCCATTTACCTTTTGTATAGTACCTAATAATATCGTCTGATGCCCAATTATTGGGGTCAGTTCTATGGTATTGCCATCTGCAATATTGATTTGCTGTATGAGTTTTGATAGGAATTTGTCGTGTTCGATATACTCTATCAGGTCAAATAATTCTTTTTGCAAGAACTCCTTGTTCGCACTTCCACTAATAATAGGTATATATGCAGAGAAGGTGTCGTTGCTTTTTACAAATACTCTTTCTGTGTCCACATATCCTTTGGGTGTTGTTGCTATTCTGAATGCGGGAGTACGCTGTATGATTTTGATTTTTAGTTTGTTTGATTTTGTTAAATAGCATTCCACTCGCTTGACAGACGGCAAAGACTCTATCAAAGTTCGTATCTTTCCCAGTTGTATGTCTTTTATAGGCTTGTCTTTGGGGTTTTGTTTATGTGAAGTAAGTAGATTGAGAATATTATTGGAGTCTAACATATTGTTGCCCCCTTTTTTGTCAATATCTATTACTATGTCGTTGCAAATATCTTCTGTTGCATCTTTGTTTGGAAGGGTAGTGATTAGTAGTGTGATTAGTGCTGCTAACACGCTGACTGACAGGGCGATAGTTTTAAGAGACATAGTTAGAATACGATTGTGTAAAGATAAGACTATACAAAGGTATTATTTTTTTTTGCGTTACAAAAGTTAAATAAATATAAAAAAATAATAGTAGTCAAATTATCAGTTAATTGTATTTTTTTTAAAAAAAAGGCACTTTTTTTTTGCATATATAAAAAAAAGTAGTACCTTTGCATTCTCAAAATTGGAGAAATAAGATATAATAGAATATTTTTTTTGATTCAGTAGCTCAGCTGGTAGAGCACATCCCTTTTAAGGATGGGGTCCTGGGTTCGAACCCCAGCTGAATCACGAAAGCCGCCTGAATAGGGTGGCTTTTGTTTGTATTTGATACATAGTTATTGTATAGTTCCTAATATAATTTATCTTTTTGCCGCATTTTTTTTGATTTATCTATCCCCCCGCCAGATATCGTTGTCGTCTATGATAGATATTATTCTTGCTCCGCTTGGCGTGATTTTTGGCGAATTACATTGAAAAAGAGATGCTAATAATTGTTCGGTTTCTTCTTCGTTGAGGGGTTGCGAAGAGCAACTGGCGTAATTTTTGGCAGTCTGTATCGCTATTTTTTTGTAAACCTCTTTTTCTATGTTGTCGCTGTCGCTTAAATATGCTATGATGTCGTGTAGCAATTTTGAGGTGTCAGGTATGGATAGAAGCATTGGCGGAATGCCGGTTATTTGGTATGTGTTGTTGTCTGATAGTTCAAATTCAAACCCCATCGCTTTGAGGTCATCTTGTATTTCAATGAAGGTTATGGCTTCGTCTGCCATAAGTTCTATCTCTTTTGGGAATAGGATTTTTTGAGTTGGTTTATGTTCAGACTCCATCTGTACAATTATTTTTTCGTAAGCAATGCGTTCCATTGCTTTTTGTCTATCTACTATCATAAGTCCAGACTTCACAGATGTAACGATATATCTGTTTTTGTGTATCAAAAAACTTTTTTGTTCAATGGGTTCTGTATCATTGAGAGAGGTGTTTGGTTTTGAAATTGTATTTGAGGCAGGTAGGCTGTCTCTGTTTTGTTTGTAAAGAGCCTCCCAATTGCGAGGGGCGGTGCTTCTGTGCGACCGAAAAGAGTTGTTGGCAAAAGGATTGTATGTGGTGTCAATCTCTATTTTGGGATGTTGGGTCGTATGACCTTGTCTGTATGGTGGTATCTCGGTCGTGTTTTGCTGGTCAAATTCGAGTGAGGGTACTATGTTGAACTTGCCTAAACTTTCTCGCACGCAAGCCATTAACACCATAAAAATATCTCTTTCGTCTTCAAATTTTATTTCTGTCTTTGTTGGGTGTACATTGACATCTATTGTGTCGGTAGGTACTTGCAGGTTGATGAAATATATAGGCTGTGTGTCTGATTGCAACATATTTTCATACGCTATATTCACTGCTTTGTTGAAGTAAGGGTGTCGCATAAAGCGTCCGTTGACAAAGAAAAACTGGGTCGCATTTTTCATTGCCGATTGAGGGGTGCCTACAAAGCCGGATATTTTCACCATATTGGTGTCTGCTCCAATAGATACAAGGTTGCTGGAATAGTTTTTTGTTTTCTTTCCAAAAATAGATACTATCCGTTGCTTAAAATTGCCAGATGTGGTCTCGAAGATAATATCTTTGTCGTCATACAAAGAGAATTCTATGATTGGGTTTGCCAGAGCCAGCCTTTGAAATTCGTATATTATATGTTTCAGTTCTGTGGTTTCTGTTTTCAAAAACTTGCGTCTGACAGGTATGTTAAAAAATAGATTCTTTACTAAAAAAGTAGTTCCTTCCTCACAAGAGGTCAATTCGTGCTTTATGACCTCCGAACCTTCTATTACGATTGATGTTCCAATATCTTCTCCCTGCTGTTTGGTGAAAACCTCTACTCTCGACACCGAAGCAATAGAGGGCAAGGCTTCTCCTCTGAACCCCATAGTGTCGAGGGCGTATAAATCTTCTGCTCTTTTTATCTTTGATGTGGCGTGTCTCTCAAAAGCCATTCGAGCGTCTGTGTGCGACATTCCTTTGCCGTTGTCGGTAACTTGTATGAGTGTTCGCCCTGCTTGTTTTATTACGATGATTATTTTCGTTGCCCCTGCATCTATGGAGTTTTCTACCAACTCTTTGACTACCGATGCTGGACGAGTTATAACCTCTCCTGCGGCTATTTGGTTGGCAATAGAGTCAGGTAAAAGATTTATTATATCAGACATATTTGAGTGTTTTATATGTACAAAGAAAAATATACAACTGATTTTTTTCGCCTTAAAAGTTGTTGTTGCAAATAGATTATTATATGTTGCATTTATGATTTGTTGATTAAGACTGTTGTCGTTTCTCTATTTTTGTTTTAATTAATTGCTCTATAAATCCTATTCCGTAGCCAAAAAGTTGAGTGAAAGATGTTGCTACCGACAATGCTCCTATCTTAATGCTTTTGTTTTTGTTTGAGGAGTCGATAAGTACCACAAGGGCAAAAATGATGATAGGCATCATAAACGCCGAGTTGAATATGCTCAAAAAGAGACATACGATGCTTGCTGCCGTAAATACCGCAGGTAGATAGTGTACTAACTTTAATGAGCCGGGGTAGTCTTTGTGTTTTTCAGACAGGACGATACGAGCATTCCCAGAGTGGTGTACTTGGTTGAAAAACTGCTCTATATTTGTTCTTCTTTTGTGGAAAACAAAAGCCTCATTAAGCAATCTGACCGAGTATCCAGCCTTGTATATCCTTATGCTAAGGTCAATATCTTCGCCATAACGCATTTGTGAAAAACCTCCCAACGCCACAAAAACCTCTTTGCTTATTCCAAGATTGAAGCTGCGAGGGTGGAATTTTTCGAGTTGTCTGTTGCCACCACGGATACCACCAGTCGTAAAAAAGGAAGTCATAGCATAATTGACTGCTTTTTGCATATCTGAGAAAGAGTCGTCGGCAGCATCTGGACCACCAAAGGCATCGCAGGGATTAGAGTTGAGTTCTTGTCGTACGGTTGCAATGTATTTTGGTGGCACAACCACATCGGAGTCGAGTATTATGAGATAGTTGCCCTTAGACCTTTCTGCTCCGTAGTTGCGACTTTGTCCAGGTCCCGAGTTCTCTTTGGATAGATATGAGAGGTCAAGGAGATGTTCGTATTTTTTACAAATATCATCACATTTTATCGTTGAGCCATCTTCGACTATTATCACTTCAAAATTGCTGTCTGTCTGCCTTGTGAGGCTCAAAAGTAGTTCATCTACTTCATCGGGGCGATTATATACAGGAATTATTATAGAAAAGTTATACATAAGCATTACTGTTGTTCTGTTATAGTTTTTACAAAGATAGTAAATATTTTTAAATAGATTGTTTGTTTGTCAATTGATAGAAAATATGTAATTTTGTGGATTGTCTTGATTTTTATAGATGATGTCTTTTTTTGAAAAATATGGATACAATACAATTACAAACAATAAAACAGCGGTTTGGCATAATAGGAAATTCCCCATTGCTCAATAGAGCAATTGATATAGCAATGCAGGTCGCAAATACCGAACTGTCGGTGCTTATCACCGGCGAGAGTGGTGTGGGCAAGGAGTTTTTTCCACAGATAATACATCAATACTCACATCGTAAACATAGTCCATATATTGCTGTCAATTGCGGAGCAATACCAGAGGGGACTATTGATTCCGAACTTTTTGGACATGAGAAAGGGGCGTTTACCTCAGCCTCCTCTGATAGGAAAGGGTACTTTGAGGTTGCAGATAAAGGCACAATCTTCCTTGATGAGGTAGGGGAGTTGCCGTTGCAGACACAGGTTAGGCTTTTGCGGGTGTTGGAGGCTGGTGAGTTTATGCGTGTTGGCTCGTCTAAGGTGCAGAAGACCGATGTGCGGGTTGTAGCTGCTACCAATTTAGATGTCCCCAAGGCGATTTCGCAGGGGCGTTTTAGGGAGGATTTATACTATCGTCTCAACGCCGTGCCTATCTCTATTCCTCCATTACGTGAGCGTAAAGATGATATATCGTTGCTTTTCCGTAAATTTGCAGTTGATTTTGCCGAAGCCTACAATATGCCTCCTGTTCGTCTTTCTGACGGAGCGAAAAAGATGTTGTCAGAGTATTATTGGAAAGGTAATATTCGTCAGTTGAAAAATATCACAGAGCAAATATCTGTCATAGAGCAAAACCGTGAAGTAGATGAGCATATTTTATCTAAATATTTGCCAAAATCGGATAGTTTTTTGCCTGTTTTGGCTGGTTTAGACAATTTTGTAGATACAAAAAGTTTCAATACTGAGCGAGAAATACTCTATCAGGTGCTTTTTGATTTGAAAAAAGATGTAGCAGACCTCAAAGGGTTAGTGAATAGTATAATGAATGGGAGTGTAGATTTGGAGCATTATCGTAGTTCAGCGAAAAAAAATATTTTAGAACGCCGTGATGACGACATCGTAGATGTTTTGTCGGAGGTCGATATGGATATTGAACCGATGAATATTTCGGAAGAAAATACAAATATCGAAGAGGCAGAAGCCTTTGAGGAGGAGTCGTTGGCTATCCCCGATGCTGAAAAAGAGACTATAATTAAGGCGTTGATGAAGCATGGAGGTAAAAGACGAGCAGCAGCACTAGACCTTAAAATATCCGAACGAACTATTTATCGTAAGATTAAGGAATATGGGCTGGACGATATGGAATTTTTTGTAGTGTGAAATATCTGTTTTTTATGAAAAAGAAATTGCTTTTTATAATAATATCTGCCTTAATATCACTCTCTTGTGGTGTTTCGTATAAGTTTAATAATGCAAATTTAGATTATAATATATATAAGTCTATTGCGATAGCAGATTTCCCTAATAGAGCGGTGTTGGTATATCCGCCACTATATCAGGAGTTTAATGAGAGTTTAAAAAACGCATATACTCGTCAGACAAGGCTTATGGTTGTTGCTCAAAATGGGGATTACAACCTTGAAGGGGCAATAGTAGGGTATCGTTTACAGCAACTGGCTGTGGGGGCTGATGGATTATCGGCTCAAACGCGTCTTACTATGTCTGTTAAGGTGAGGTTTGTTAATACTAAAAATCCCAAAGATGATTTTGAGCGGACATTTACGGCTCAAAAAGAGTTCCCATCTACTACTACTTTTGAGAGTGTCCAGCCACAACTTGCATCGGAACTTGTTGAGGAGATTGTAGATAAGATATTTAACGAAACAGTAGCCTCTTGGTAGTATTTTATTATGTTCGACAAGGATAATATTTTAGAAATTTTGGAGAGTAAGTGCGAAGCGATAGACCTCTTTGCCATAAAGCAACAACTAAATAGAACGCCCTACTTTGAATTGTTGCGACTGGCCTATCTTAAAGAGTTGAAGAGGCGAGACGAAGAGTTGTTTTTACAAGAACTCAAAGAGTCAGCCATATTTTTTTCTGACAGAAAGTTTGCGTATCGTTTTATCAACGGTTCGTCTGGGGGCGGAATTTTACAGTCGTATGATACGGCTGTGGTGTCGTCTGACTATTTCGCTCTCGAAGGGGCAGATACTTCCAGTGAGTCGTTGAGGCATTTGGCAAGAAAGTTGAAACAGGCACGTATGGCAAAAATAGAAGCACTAAAACAGACTTCAAACCTTGATGAGGCTACCGTATGTGAGGATGTTAAGCAGTTGATATGCAACCAGCGATATGGCGAGGCGTTGAGGTTGCTTAAGAAAATAAATTTTAATAATTCAGAAAAAAGTGTTTACTTTGCACTTCAAAAAAAATATTTGGAGACAATAGTTAATTTTAGGGGTTAAATATCTGTTTTCACTCTATTTTTTGTTTATAAGATTAATAAAATATAGTAATTAATAAATTTAAGATTTTACAAAATGATTCAATTTTTTACCGTAGTAATTGTTATAGCAGCAATCATTCTAACATTTATTGTGTTGATACAAAACTCTAAAGGAGGTGGATTGGCTGCTGATTTTTCGTCTGCCAATCAGGTTTTTGGAGTGAAAAAAACCACAGACCACATAGAGAAACTAACTTGGATACTAATAGGCGTTATCGTACTGTTGAGTGTAGTGTCGGCTCGTCTCATTGCCGGAGAGCAAAACGAGATAAAGGCTTCTGCTATCAATACCGAACAGGTGGAACAACAAATGCCTACTACACAACAGGTAGCAACGCAAGGAGTTGTTGAGGATGTCGCCTCTAACCAATAAAAATTATTTATTTGGACATTGTCTTTTTGTTAATCTTTGTCGGTGTTTTAAGTTTTTGTTGCTGTGTAAATGTTAAAATTAAATATGTTTTTAGTTTGATTTATAGATAATGCGGGTTTTGATACTCGCATTTATTCTCTGTCTTTTGTGATATGTTAAAAATATAGTTCAATGTATCGCTATGTGGCTAATTATATCTAAAATCATATATCTTTGTTGTCTATTGGTGTGTTGTTTCGACAAATGAAATGATAAAAAATTATATTACAAATTAATAAAGTTTTAATTTTATGAGAAAATTTTCAGTGTTATTAGTTGCTTTGCTCTTTGTTGGAGTAGGAGCAGCGTTTGGACAAGGACGCACTATCTCGGGTAAAGTCGTTGATAGTGAGTCGGGTGATCCGATTATTGGTGCTTCTGTTGAGGTTGTAGATGCTCAAACTGGTTCTTCTACAGATGAGAATGGTAAATTTACTGTTACTTTGCCTGACGGATACACAAAACTAAAAGTAGAGCAAACCTCTTACACTACACAAGTGGTTACTGCTCGTGAAGGTATGGTTATCCGTTTGGTGCTTTCTGGTGAACTTTTGCAAGAAGCAGAAGTAGAGGTGGCTGTAGGTACGAAAAAGGGTAAAGGTTATGTGGGTTCTGCTCAAACCGTAAGTCAAGATGTGGTTGAGAAAAAAAGCCCCACTGACATAACTAAGGCACTATCTGGTGAGGTTGCTGGTATGAGGGTTGTTACTTCTACCGGTCAGCCTGGTGTTACTTCTACGGTTAAGTTGAGAGGTACGCACTCATTTAATGCAGATGGTGGTGCGTTGTATGTGGTAGATGGTGTGCCTTATAATGGCGACATCGCTGCAATCGACCCTTCTGACATTGTTTCTACAACAGTCTTAAAAGATGCGACTGCAACATCTATGTACGGTTCGCAAGGTGCTAATGGAGTGATACTTATCACAACAAAGAAAGGTACTGCTGGTTCGGAAGGTAAAATAGAGGTGGATGTTAAATATGGTCTCAATGCCCGTATTTTGCCAATGCACGATGTTATCACTGACCCAAAACAATATATGGAATTGGTTTGGATAGGACTTCACAACTATGCTAAATATGGTTTAGGTTCTATGACCCCGGGTGCAGATGCAAATAAAATGCTATGGAGTAAGTCTGGCGAATTGAAGCCTGTTGGTATCCCAGAGCAATACAATTTATTTACGTCAGCAGATGTTATCGACCCTAAAACAGGTAAATTCAGGTCAGATGTAGGTCTTAGATATACCCCAGAAAGTTGGAAAGAAAATATGTTCCATGTTGGAAAGAAATATGAAACTACTGTTAAACTATCCGGTGGTTCAGACAAAACAACATACTATACTTCTATCGGATTTTTGTCTGACGAAGGTTATTACATACAGTCTGACTATAAGAGATTGAGTGCTCTATCTAATTTGGACTACTCTCCTAAAAAATGGCTTACTGCCAACTTTAAGGCTCAATATACATTTAGTTCACAAAACGCTGTAGGTCAAAGCAGTCGTGCTGCAAACAACGGCTTCCGTTTTGTAAACAACATACCGCCAATCTATCCAGTGTTCCAACACAACCCTGATGGTTCTATAGCAAAAGACCCTTATAATGGAGGAAAAGCTTATGACTATGGTCAATATATTGGATATTCACGTCCTTACTCTGCTGGTATCAACCCTGCTGGGGCGTTGCAATTAGACAAAAATTATAACGAAAGCCACCAACTTGCATTGTTGAATGCCTTGAAGTTTGAATTTGTAAAAGATTTGAAAATCAATATTACTAATAGTTATGGTTTTTATACTGGTAAAACCTCTAACATTATGAATATGTTCTATGGAGACGGAGCAGGCTTTGGTCGTATTAGTCAATACATGCAGAGTGTGATGGACTTCAACTCTATACAACAAGCAATGTATAATAAGACTTTTGCAGATGTTCATAATACAGACTATATGGTGGCTCACACTTTCCGCTATCAGAGAGGAAGTTCAATGCGAGGCGGTAAAGGAAACTTATTTAGACCAACAGATTTAGAGTTTAGTAATGCTACTCAACTATCTTATCTTGAGTCAAGTTCAGCAAATTATACTTCAGAAAGTTATATAGGAGAGTTCCGATACAACTATAACGAGAAATACTTTGCTATCTTAAACGGGTCTATATATGGCTCATCTAACTTTGCTCCGGGTCATCAATATGGTGCTTATGCTTCGGCTGGTGCTTCTTGGAATATACACCGTGAACTATTTATGGCTGATGCAAAAAGATGGTTAAGCAATCTTAAACTAAAAGCAAGTTTCGGTACTACTGGTAACGACCAAGTAGGTCCAAACCTTTATCGTAATATGTATGGAGTAACATCGTATGTGGGTAATCCTGCGGTAGTTGCTACCAGAGTAGGAGTTCCTTCTATTACTTGGGAGAAAGTATATAGATTTAATTCTGGTATTGAGTTTGACATAAAGAAAGGCCGTCTTTATGGAGAGATAGAGGTATATCACGACCTTGTGGTAGATAATATCGACACAAGAGTAGTAGCTCCTTCTGTTGGATATGGTGCTATACCAGTGAATGAAGGTAAATTTAGAAACTATGGTTTCGAAGCACTTTTGAAATCAAAAGTTGTAAAATCAAGAAATTTTGACCTTAACCTCAGACTTACTCTTTCTCACAACAACAACCGTATCGTAGAGTTACCTAAAGAATATATGTACGGACAGTGGGTAGAGATGACTATTAATGGTGGTGCTATGAAAGGCTTCTCTATGGGAGACATCTTTGCATCAAAATATGTAGGTGTGAACCCTAAAAATGGTCGTGGTCAATGGATCAGATATAGAGACGCTAATGTTACAGACAAAAATGCAGAGGGATATTATTATATATCTAATGTACATCTTTATAAAAACGAAAAAACCGTTAAAGATGGTAAGGTAGTATTAAAACACCCTAATGCAAACATTGTAGCAGATACAGTACACTTTGCACCAATAGCAGGTGTTGATTATACTGGTAAGAATGTATATCCTGACTTAGTTGGTGGATTTGGATTGGATTTCTCTACTTATGGATTTGATGTATCGATGAGTTTCAACTATATCATAGGAGGTTACAACTACGATGCTATGTATATAGGACTAATGGGAGACCCATTGGCAGGTAGTACAAACTATCATAAGGATATGTTGAACTGCTGGAATCCTCTTGCAGGTAATACAAACACGGATATACCAGGACTATTTGCCGGACAAGGTAGATTTACAGACAACGCAAAAGATTATGATACATTCTATAAGGTTTTTTATAAGTCTTCATACGCAAATGCTGCATCGGATAGATTCTTGATATCTAATACTGCTTTGCAATTTGATAATGTTCGTATCGCATACAACTTCCCTAAAAAGATGCTTGATAAAATGAAACTCAAAAGTCTTAATCTATGGGTAATGGCGAATAACCTTATGGTCATCTCTCACAGAAAAGGATACAATCCATTCATCTATATGAACGGAGGAAACTCAAGTGCAGACTATGTCCCTTCTTCAACTATTATGGGTGGAGTTAAATTCTCTTTCTAATAGTATATCTTTAAAATTGTATAATATAAAAAACAATGAATAATATGAAAAAGTCATTTTTTATTTCAATGATATTTACTGCTCTGATTTTGAGTAGCTGTTCGGGGCTTTTGACATCTAATCCTACGGGGGCGATTGTTACCGAACAAGAGGTGTTAGACAATCATAAAGAGTTGCAAGCCCGACTAAATGGTGTTTACTCTTTGGTGCTTGGCAATGGCGGATATTGTAACGGAGGACAGAAACTGATAGACCCTATCACAGATGTACTTATCGGCGATGCCGCTATAAGAAAAGGTAGTTATGGTAATGTGTTTGCTATCGCAGAAGACGAAACAGCCAGTGAGTCTGGTGGACAGTTGTCAAGTATCTTCTGGTCGCATAATTATAGCGTTATCCGTGAAGCAAACCTTTTGATAAAAAGTTGTAATGCTTATGCATCAAAAGAGGGTTTGACAGAAGAGCAATCACAAGCATTGAGCTTAGCCAAAGGGCAAGTACTTGCTTTGAGAGCGTTTGCTTACTATCAACTTACAAACTTCTATACACATCAAGAGAAGGTTCAAAGTAACGAGTTGATATTGCCATATTATGATGAAACAAATGTTGATACGGTACAAAAGTTTACAACATATAACTTTATCATTACTAAGGTTTTCGCAGACCTTGACAGAGCAATTCCGCTTTTAGAAAAATATGATAGAGGGTTCAACAAGCAATATATCAATGCTGATATAGCAAAAATGATATTGGCTTACGCTAAATTAAATAAGGCAACGTATTTTGATAGTTCAAATAAAGATGCTGAATGCAGAGAGGTTATAAGTCTTGTAGACCAAATAATAGCCAATGGACAATGTACGGTATTGCCTTTGGAGAAGGTTTTACTTAATGGATTCAATAGCGTATCTTCTCCAAACTGGATGTGGGCAGTGGATATTGACCTTGATAATACATCTATGATAAACTCATTCTTTTCAGTGGCAGATATATTCACTTATGGTTATGCAGCAGCAGGATCGTATTTTGCTATCGACAACAACCTTCACAACAGTATAAGAACTAAACTCTCTCCTACTGATGTTAGAATGAAATGGTGGAATATACCGGGCGGAGAATATTCGGACTTCCCTTATGCTCCAGTAAATAAATTCTTTGATCCTAATAGAAAAATCGATTCGGATAAGAAATGGTTGAATGATATGTGTTATATGCGTGCAGAGGAGGTATATCTTTTAGGAGCAGAGGCTGCTTTTGCAATAGGTGATGAGGATTTAGCAAAACAATATCTAAAAATACTCATAGAACAAAGAGATCCTAGCAATTTAGCTAATTTAAATGCAATGTCTGGCGAATCTTTAAAATCATATATTATCTACAACTGGCGTATAGAGATGTGGCTTGAAGGTAAAAGTTATATGGCAATGAAGCGTTTGGGCTGGACTCAAAAGAATGGTGTTAATCACCTATATACAAGCGGTCAAGAAATAACAAGTGCAGATAAAAGACTCACTTTTGAGACTCCTTTGTCAGAAAGTATCTATAACCCAGAATCTCCAAGATAATTATATGTATTAGATATATTTAATTATTGAAGTAAAAAGAATGTTGTGGAATTTTATCCACAACATTTTTTTTGTTGCAAAAAAATTTATACCTTTGCAAAGGCAAAATATATCTTTTGTCTCAGTTGTATAATATGAAATAAAAATAAACTAATTGTATATGAATAAAAGAAATTACCTATTTATTTTATTGATGTTGCTCTTGCCTATTGGTATATTGGCAGTGCCAGCAACTCCTTATCCTATTTTAGTCCATCAGCCTGATGGCTCTACTCTGACCATCCTAAAACATGGAGATGAATGGTTCAATTATACCACTACCAAAGATGGATATTTGCTTAAATGTATGCCTTCGGGCGAATATCGTTATGCTCAACTTATTGACAAGGAGATTGTTGCCACAGATGTAGTAGCACACGATATTAGAAATACGTCCGAAAAACGTTTTGTCAGAGGATTGCAAAACGATGTCATATCCAAAGAAGAGCTTGTTGGTATGTGCAATATGAATCGTATCAAGCGTATGGGCGAAAGTCCAAGTCGTATCCCAAATCCTTTGTATGGAGATGTACACGGCATTGTGATATTGGTAGAGTTCTCCGACAAGTCGTTTGAGAGTGCTACCGCCAAACAGGATTTTACAAATCTGCTTAACCAAGAGGGGTATAGTGTCAATGGAGCAACTGGGTCTGCAAAAGACTACTTCAAAGCAACAACATTGGGACAGTTTAATCCTACTTTTGATGTGGTTGGTCCATACAAATTGAGTGGTACGGTAGCTACTTATGGAGAAAATGGAGCAGGAGGCAGTGATGTAGGGGCTACTACTATGGTTAAAGAGGCATGTGATTTAGCAGATGCAGCAGGGGTTGATTTTTCTAAATATGATACAGATAATAATGGTGTAGTAGATCAGATTTTTGTATATTATGCTGGAGACAATGAAGCAGAAGGAGGCCCAGCAAATACTATATGGCCACATAGATTTAGAGTGAATACATCTAAATTGTATGACGGTAAGAATATTAGCGACTATGCGTGTACGTCCGAAAAAAATGGTCATAATAAAATGTGTGGTATAGGTACTTTTTGTCACGAATTTGGACATATTCTTGGACTCCCAGATATGTATGATACAAGCAAATCGGGGGTATTTACCGTAGGCGATTGGGATATAATGGCGAGTGGCTCGTATAATAATAATGGGAATTCGCCTCCTACATGGTTGGCACACGAAAGATTTTATGTTGGATATTTGCAACCAGAAGTTCTAACAGGAGCAGGAACGCATATCCTTGAGCCTATCGTCTCGTCTAATACGGCATATATAATATCTCCTCCAAACGACTATCATAATAGAAGTGGTTCTTCTCCTTCTCCTGCTTATTATTATTTACTTGAAAACAGGCAATATGTTGGCTGGGATAACGCTACCAAACTTGATGGCTTGGGACACGGATTGTTGATTACAAAAATCAATTATAATTCATCTACTTGGGCTTATAATACTGTCAACAACGATCCAAATAAACTTGGGGTTGATATTGTGGAAGCAGATGGTAGTGTTAAATCATATATGGGAGATACTTATCCAGGTTCGAAGTTGGTAACACAGTTTTTCCCAAAACAGAAAGATGGTTCAATGTATGACGGTATACTTTCTGATATTCAAGAGGTTGGAGAGAGTGTGACGTTCTGCTATCGTGATTGTGGTAAAAGTGGGTCGTTGGTGCTAAATCCTAACAAAACAGTTCTACACACAGTAGTAGGCGATGAGCCAGACAAGGCAATAGTCGATATTAACGGAAAAGGACTTGATGCTGACATTAGAGTATCGTTGTCGGGTAAAGATATATCTCTTTTTGATATTAAAGAGCAAGGAAAAACGACTTGGGGCAAGACGGTGATACTTTCTCCAAATATTCCTGGAGATTCTACTTTGTCTAAAAAAATAGAGGTGAGATACAACCCTCTAACACCTTCTTTTTCTAAAAAAGATACTATAACATTTATAGCCAAAAGTGTAAAAGGAATACCTGTTAAGGTTGTTTATTTTGTCGCATCATCATCTCGTAAGGTTTATGTGGTCCCTCCAGTGTTAAAGAATTTTACAGATACAACTTCATACGGAGCAAAAGCCCATTGGGAAAAAGTAGATAAGGCAGAGGGATATTATCTGACTATTTATCAGAAAAATGGGTCTTTTTCAGAGACAGAGACTTTTGATAATTTCAATAACCTTGTAGCAGCAGGGTGGAAACAGACATTCTATACCACTACGACTGCATCTATCCCCTCTGAACCAATGGCTGTCTTATTTGCAAATGATTTAGATACGCTATGGTCTTGTCTATATCCTCAACCATTGACAGAGATAAGTTTTTGGTTGCGAAATGAAGATACTCGTCAGGAAGGTAATATAAATATAGCGGCACAAAACGAAAATGGAATTTGGGATAACGTTGCCACTATTAAAATTGATGCCAGCGTTGATTATAAAATATATAAGTATCCATTGTCTGTCGATAAAAAATATAATAGGATTAAATTGAGTTGTTCGAACTTGAATAAGGGAGTTTCCGTAGATGATTTCAAAGCAACCTACACGGCTAATGTAGCTATCAATAGGCTATTTGTAGAAAATGGTGCTACAATAGAAAAAGAGATTAATGGACTACAACCTTCTACTTTGTATTATGCTATGATACAGGCAACAGACAAAGACCCTAATGGCAAATATGAGAATGTAACCAAATATTCTAACGAAGTAGAGTTGAGAACGCTCGATGCTATATCAGACGACCCTAACTATCTACAAGTGTTATTCTCTTCATCAGACAAGGGCGGTAATCCTGTGGTGTTGATACCAGAGGAGGATAAGGATAAAGATTTGTTTGTATATGATGTTGTTGGTAAGATAGTTAGAGTAATACCATCAAGTTCATATCCCGCTACCAACATCAAGGTAGAGATTAAGGGATTGCCAAAAGGTGTATGTTATATCATCTCACTTGGAGGCAATCGCAAGAGCAAAAGGTCGAAAGTCTATGTGAGATAACTATTTATACATATTCTACAAATTCTAAAAAGGTTGCTGTATCTTGTTATGGCAATCTTTTTTTGTATATGGAGATGTTTTTGCCTTAAAAAGTATTAACTTTGTCTGTTTAATATAAGTAAGATAATTTAATTTGAGTATGAACGCCAAAAGGAAGATAGTTTTATATTATTTTGTTGTTGTAGGTGTTTTTTTGTTCCTGTTTATCTGTTGTATATATAGTATAATCAAAATACAATACATAGAGGGAGAGGTGTGGCAGTCTATTGGTAATACAATAAAGCAATCAAGGAAGCCCAAGATAGTCAAGCCTTTAAGAGGCGAAATATTGTGTTATAATACCAAAGGAGAAAAAGAGATATTGGCAGCTTCTATGAAAGTCTATAAGATATACTTCAATGGAGAGCAACTTCGTATTATCGAAAAAGACCGTAAAGACAAGAAGAAGAAATTTAATAGAGTAGATAGTGTGCATAGGCTATCTGTTGAGTTGTCGAAATATTTTGGTGATGCCCCTGCCAGTCATTACCGTAGTATAATAGACAAAGCGTATCGTAATAGAAAAAAAATACGTCTCATTGGTCGTGATGTCGATTATGTTGAGCGTAAGGATATTATGAAGTTCCCATTGTTTAATACAGGTGGAGGCAAATATACGGACTGTATGCACTCCGAAGAGGTTAATAAGCGCGTTCATCCTTTTGGTCAGTTGGCATTGCGTACGATAGGAGATGTTTACCCTTACAAAACAAATACTACCGATGGAGAATTTGGCATAGAGATGGCGTTTGATTCTATTTTGAAAGGGGTAGAAGGGATTAAGTATCCTATAAAAATCAGTAGGAGAAAGACAGTGTATGTAGAAAAGGAGAAGCCAGTGAATGGAGCAAATATAACTCTAACCCTGAATATTGATATGCAGGATATAGTTCATAACGCACTGATGGAACAAGCAAAGCGTTTGTCTATCAATAGAGGTTGTGCTGTGCTTATGGAGGTGGAAACAGGCGAAATAAAAGCCATTGCAAATCTGTATAGAAGTGCTAGTGGCGAATATTTTGAATGGGGAAATATGGCTATTGCAGACCTCAATCCGCCCGGCTCTACATTTAAGTTGCTGTCTATGTTGGTAGCTTTCGAGACGGGCAAATTTACGCCCAATACTATGGTTGATAGTTACCATAAGCGTTATCCCAAAGTATCAGACCACGCTCCAAATCCTAAGTGGAGTAATATTAAGGCGTCAGAGGTGTTTGCATACTCCTCCAATGTAGGCACTTCTAATATTATAGGTTCTCTTTTTGAAGATAACCCTATGGGCTTTGTCAGAGCAATACAAAAGACAAAGGTTAATCAGAAGTTTGATATACGATTGCCCGGAGCGACAGGTTTTAGGATAGGAGAGTTTAAGTATTGGAATATTAAGGATACGATTGACAAAACTCTTTTACCTACTATGTCGTATGGCTATCAGGTCGCAGTACCTCCTATATATATGTTGCGTTTCTACAATGCAGTAGCCAATGACGGCAAGATGGTAAATCCATTTTTGGTCAAAGAGATTGATGACAATGGTGATGTTACAGAATATGGGACAGAAGTTGTTACCAAACACATCGCCTCAGTCAAGACTATTAAAGGTCTGCAAACTATATTAAAAGATGTGGTAGAACAAAAAGGTGGTACAGGGTATCATTTTCGTTCTAAAAAAGTAACTTTTGCAGGAAAGACAGGGACGGCTTATTTCAATGGCACAGACCAAGTAAGTTTTTGTGGCTATTTCCCAGCCGACAATCCGAAATATTCATGCATTGTAGTGATGTTCAGAAGAGGTATTTGGGGAACTCATAGTTGTGAGGTCTTTCGTAACATAGCAGAACGCATTACCGCCCTTAATTCTAAGGTCAAAGTTAGTCAGTTGCAAGATACTATACAATATTTGCCATTGACCAAAAACGGAAACGCCAAAAGTTTGAAGTATATTTTGTCTAAATTAGATATTGATGCAGACTTCGTTAGTGGTGATTGGCTAAAAATTAATGCCGATGCTACTCCTGTAAATAGTGTAGAACTGACTTTGAAAGAAGGGTTGATGCCAGATGTAGTTGGTATGGGTGCTAAAGATGCTGTTTTTTTATTAGAAAAAAGAGGACTACGAGTAGATTTGTCAGGTAAAGGCAGAGTGGTTAGTCAGTCTGTACCATCAGGTAGGAAGATAATAAAAGGGCAATCCATTAGAATTCATTTGAGATAATCTGCACATTGTTGATTGCAAAAATGGAGATATGTCTAATATTCAATGATTGATTATCCTTGTGATATGCTAAAATACAAAAATATATTATCTGTGCCAAGAGTGGTGTTATACGCATTCTTGTTTATGCTGTTTTCTTCGCCTTGTATGGCACAGCAGGTCTTTGTCAGAGGATATGTTTTAGATGTCTCAAACAATGGTTTGGAGTCTGTAAGCGTCTCGGCTATTGGCACATCGCAAGGCACAACGACCAATAGTAATGGCTATTATCAATTGTCCATTAATGTACAAGACGCTGATACGATTGTGTTTTTCTCGCTGGGGTATAAAGATAAGTTTGTATCATTACCCTCCACGATTGATAAGGCTATAAATATCAATGTTGTACTAGAACAAGATACCTCAATGTTGCAAGGGGTGTATATTAGAGAATTGAGGCGAGAGTCAGGCACTACCAATATTGTCGATACTAAGGTTTTGCGACTGACACCTGATGCTTCTGGTGGTGTGGAGAGTTTGGTGAAGATGCAGTTGGGGGTCAATTCTACTAACGAATTAAGTTCACAGTATTCCGTGCGTGGTGGTAGTTTTGATGAAAATTCCGTATATGTCAATGGGGTAGAGGTCTATCGTCCTATGCTAATTCATTCGTCCCAACAGGAGGGACTCAGTTTTATAAACCCCGATTTGGTAGGAAAAGTTAGTTTCTCGGCTGGTGGGTTCGATGCTAAATATGGGGATAAAATGTCGTCTGTCCTTGACATTGAATATAAGCGACCAACCAACTTTGAGGGCAATTTTACGGCAGGACTGATGGGAGCAACTGCATATATTGGCTATGGCAACGATAAGTTTACTATGACTCACGGCATCAGGTATAAGACCAATCAATATCTTTTATCAGATAAGTTAAGACTGAAAAATGGTAAAGCATTGTTGAAAGGAATTGATACAAAAGGTGATTTCAATAATTTTTTTATTGATTATCAGACTTTTATTGGTTATAAGTTGAATGACAAAATATCATTGTCATTTTTGGGCAATGTATCAGAAAATAGATATAATTTTGTGCCAAAATCTCGTGTTGTGCAGTTTGGTACTGCTACTATGCAACGAGAGTTTACAGTCTCTTTTTATGGTAGTGAAAAAGATAGATTTTTGTCTCTTTTTGGTGCTACGGCATTAGAATATCGTCCAACGAAAGCATTGAAACTAAAATTAACTGCCTCCTCTTTTAATTCATTGGAGGCAGAAAATTATGATTTGATAGGAGCCTATTCGTTATCGGCAATCAAGTATGATGGTAAAGGGAATAGGAATGCGGATTTTTTGGGTAGCGGACTCTTCCACGAACATGCAAGAAATAGGTTGTCTGTATGGGTTGCAAATATTATACACTCGGGCATTTTGCAGATAAACAATAGTAGTATGGAGTGGGGGGTATCTGTTGGAAATGAGGTTGTAGATGATAATATACATGAATACGAACGCAGAGATTCTGCACAATATTCGATGCCTAACAATGGCAAAGATATAAAGATGGTCTATAATTTGTACTCAAAGAATGCAACTAACTCTATTAGGCTACAAGGATTTTTGCAACATAATTTTAAGTTTACTTTACTTAACTCCAAATGGCAAATTGGCGGAGGTGTTCGTGCCAACTATTGGGGTTTCAACCGTGAGTGGTTGTTGTCGCCTCGCCTCAACGCAAATTGCACACCTCGATGGCAACACAATCTAACCATTCGTATGGCTCTTGGGATATATTATCAATCCCCTTTTTATAAAGAGATACGGCAAACCATAACAGACAAGCAAGGGAGTTCGTATATCCACCTCAACAGAGATATAAAGGCTCAACGGTCGGCTCATATCTTGACGGGCGTGGACTACTATTTCAGAATGTGGCATCGTCCATTTAAATTTACCACAGAAATTTATTACAAACCAGCCGATAGAATAATACCATATTCCGTAGATAATGTTCGTATTAGGTATGTTGGACAAAATATAGCAGTGGCTAATACCGCCGGTATCGATTGCAAATTATTTGGCGAGTTCGTGCCGGGTGTTGATTCGTGGATTTCGCTTTCATATATGAATAGCAAAGAGGATATTATAGGCGATAGTTACTCTGTATATACAAATAAAGGAACTTATCTTGGCGATGTGTATCCATCATATATTCCACGCCCAAATGAACAGAGATATAGTTTTTCGCTGTTTTTTCAGGATTATATACCAAATCACCCCGATTACAAGTTAAATCTTAAACTTGTTTGGGCAGATGGATTCCCTTTTGGACCAAGCCGTGCTGAACGATATAAGGCTATATATCGTACAAAACCATATCGTAGAGTTGATATTGGTGCTTCTCGTGGTTTTGAGGCAAAAAAGACAAAGTTGCTACAAAAACAAAAACTTATAAAAGCCATTTGGCTACACCTTGATTTGCTTAATCTGTTTAATATCAAAAATGAAAGTTCTTACTATTGGGTTTCTGATATTTCGGGTTATCAATGGGCAGTGCCAAATTATCTCACTAACTTTATGGTAAATTTTAGAGTTTCTGTTGATTTTTGACCCTCTTTTTTTGTGTTTTTATAAAAAAGGCTTTTGTAGTTTTATCCTACAAAAGCCTTAATAATGGCAAATAATTGATTTAATCTTATTTGATTATTTCGTTGCAAATATCTACTACCTCTTTCTCTAAAATATCTGCTTGTTTTGCTATTTCGGCAGCGTCAGAGAGTAGTTTGTCTGCTATTGCTCTATCTTTAAGTCCCGATGCGTTTATTTTGACATTCAAATAAGCACCATGTACGGCAGCACGAGCCACCAAAGCACCTACTCCTGCGTCCGATACAGAGTTCGGATTCCCCTCTTTTGCCATCAGCCTTACCAAAGGGAATACCTCTAAAGATGCTTTCATAGTCTCAAAGGGTATTTGTGTGGCGTAGAGAGTAGCATTTTGTAGAGCTTTTGCACGAGCTATCTTCTCTTCGTCAGTAGATTTTGGCATAGAGAATACATCCATTATCTTATTGAAGGCAGCAGTATCTTCATCTACAAGGAATAGTAGACGAGCCATCAACTCCTGCCCTTTGGCCGCAAAGTCAGAGAAGTATTTACATTTGCTGTCCCAACCAGGTTTGTGAGATGATAAATTGGCAACCATAGTGCCTAAGGCAGCACCTAATGCACCTGCGTATGCCGATATAGAGCCTCCCCCGGGAGCAGGACTTTCACTTGCAGTCTCTTCGGCAAAGCCTTTGCAAGTAAGGTCTATGAGTCTTTTTTGCTCTTGGTTATCCATAAGGTATTCGATTACTTTTTCTCGTGGATTAAATGGTTTGAGGTCGTCTAATCCAAGAGATTTGACGGCTATAAATATTAATTCCTCTTCGTTTAGACCAACAGAACGATTTTGCTTTTCGAGGAAATATCGTGCAGCATCAAGTAATACATTTTTAGGTACAAGCCCTACTATCTCTGTGCCAGTTACTCTCACACCTCTTTTGCCGGCAGCTCTGCAAACCTCTTCAAAGGCAGTATGCAACGAAGTTGTTTTGATGTCGGTGATATTCATAGATACTTGTGCTATTTTATATTCGTCTATAAACCAACCGATAGCCTTACACCCTTTTAGAGTACCCGGAATGTTTATTTGGTTGCCGTTTTCATCCACCTTGATTTTGCCGGTGATAGGACAGCCCTCTCTCATAGGGCGACCTTTCTCTCGCACATCAAAGGCGATAGCATTAGCTCGGCGAGTAGAAGTTGTGTTCAAATTGTAGTTTACTGCTATCAAAAAATCTCTTGCCCCACAGGCGGTAGCACCGGTTTGAGCGACTCTTTGGTCGAAGATACCACTGCCAAAATCTGGTTTGTCGCCCTCTTCAAAGCGTTTTTTTAGTCCTTCATATTCGCCTTTACGACAAACAGCAAGGTTTTTACGCTCTGGTTTTAGAGCTGCAGACTCATATGCAAAGACTGGTATGTTGAGTTCGTCTGCAATGCGTTTGCCGAGTTTACGAGCAAGTTCAGCCGTCTCTTCAAGCGTAATATTTGATACAGGTACTAAAGGTAATACATCGGTTGCCCCCATACGAGGGTGTTCGCCTTTTTGGTAGCGCATATCTATTACCTCTCCTGCTTTTTTGACCGCCTGAAAAGCTGCTTCCATAACATTTTCTGGTTCTCCAACAAAAGTTACAACCGTCCGATTGGTAGCGTAGCCAGGGTCAACATCAAGGAGTGTTACTCCGTTGATTTTTTCTATCTCGTTGGTTATCTCTTTGATAATCTCCATGTTGCGTCCTTCTGAGAAATTAGGAACGCATTCGATAATTTGTTTTTTCATACTAATTTGAATTATTTTATTTGTTATTTTTTTATCTCGTCTTTTGTATAAAAATAATTCTGCAAAGATAAGGCAAAATTTAATCAAAAAAAATATTATCTTTGTGGCGATAAATAAAATAGCACATATAATATATTTTTTTGTAAAAAAACAAGTTTTTGATTGATTAAGTATATAGTTTTGTGTGGGTAATAAAAATATTTAATATAATAATATTTAGTATGAAATTTAATGAATTTTCTAAACGACACATTGGTATTTCTGATAAAGATTTACCAAAGATGCTCGAAGCAGTAGGCGTAGACTCTATTGATGAACTTATAAATCAGGTCGTGCCAGAGAAGATACGATTGCCAAAACCTCTCAATCTGCCAGAGGCGATGACGGAGCAAGAGTTTTTGAAACATATTAAGCAGTTGTCTGCTAAAAATAAGATTTTCGACAACTACATAGGTCTTGGATATTATGGCACAGCCACACCTTCGGTTATATTGAGGAATATATACGAAAACCCCGTTTGGTACACGTCATATACTCCATATCAGGCGGAAATATCACAAGGGAGACTTGAAGCGTTGCTCAACTTCCAAACGATGATTTGCGACCTTACGGCACTACCTCTTACCAATTGTTCTTTGCTTGATGAGGCAACAGCAGCAGCAGAGGCAATGACAATGATGTTTGGGGCTCGTACCAAAGCAATGGCAAAAGAGGGGGTAAACACTCTTTTTGTGGATGAAAATATATTCCCACAAACTTTGGCAGTGCTTAAAACTCGTTCTAATCCACAAGGTATCAATCTTGTGGTGGGCAATTTCAAAGAGTTTGATTTCTCTACAAGAATATTTGGTGCTATTGTACAATACCCTAATGGCGAAGGTAAGATAGAAGATTATTCAGAGTTTGTTGGTAAATGTAACGAAAACGGAGCGAAAGTAGCAGTGGCAGCAGATATAATGAGTCTTGTGCTTTTGATACCTCCTGGAGAATGGGGAGCGGAAATTGTATTTGGCTCTACTCAGCGCTTTGGTGTGCCAATGAATTATGGTGGACCTTCGGCTGCATATTTGTCTTGCACAGACGAATTTAAACGCATTATACCGGGACGCATCATAGGAGTCTCAAAAGATGCGAATGGTAAACAGGCTTTTCGCCTTGCCTTGCAGACGCGTGAGCAACACATTAAACGAGATAAAGCAACCTCAAACATCTGTACGGCACAAGCACTTTTGGCTACTATGGCAGGTTTTTATGCTATGTATCACGGCAACAAAGGTCTAAAAGATATTGCTATGACCATTCATATTAAAACTTGTTTCCTAGCTAATGAGTTGGGAAAACTTGGTTGTAAGGAGTTGAATGGTAATTATTTTGATACTCTTAAAATAGAGTTGCCCTCAGATATAGATGTTCTGGAACTTCGTCAAACGCTCGAGGCTAATGCTATCAATATCAGATACTATGACAATAGCAAGGTGGTTGGTGTCTCTGTTGATGAGACCTCTACTATGGAGGGCATTGCTAAATTGATAGCCGTCTTCGCAAAAGTGGCAAAAAAAGAGTTGGCGGGAGCAGATAATGTAGAAAATATTGCTATTCCAACTAATCTATTGAGACAACAAGACCCATTATCACACGATATTTTCGAAAAGTATCATTCAGAGACAGAGATGATGCGTTATATGAAGAAACTTGAACGCTGCGACATATCTCTTGCCCATTCGATGATATCTTTGGGTAGTTGTACAATGAAACTCAATGCTGCCTCAGAGATGTTGCCGTTGAGTTGGAATGAATTTATGGGCATACACCCATTTGCACCTATGTATCAAGCAGAAGGTTATCAGGAGTTGATAAAAAATCTGGGCGAACATTTGGCGGAGATAACCGGCTTTGCCGAAGTCTCGTTTATGCCTAACTCTGGAGCGAGTGGTGAATATGCAGGTCTTATTACAATTCATAACTATCAAAAATCACAAGGGCAAGGCGATAGAGATATAGTATTGATACCTTCGTCTGCTCATGGCACTAATCCAGCAAGTGCTGTTCAAGCAGGGTTTAAGGTTGTCATCGTTGCATCAGACGAAAATGGTAATGTTAATGTCGAAGACCTTCGTAAAAAAGCCGAAGAACATAGAGACAAACTATCATCTTTGATGATAACATATCCATCTACACACGGTGTCTTTGAACAAGAGATTTTGACTATTATAGATATTGTGCATCAAAATGGCGGTCAAGTGTATATGGACGGAGCAAATATGAATGCACAAGTTGGTATTACTTCGCCAGGGTTTATAGGGGCTGATGTTTGCCACCTTAACCTACACAAAACATTCGCCATACCACACGGAGGAGGTGGACCGGGTGTTGGTCCTATTGGTGTGGCAAAACATTTGGTAGAGCATTTGCCTCAACATGGCTTTTTGATGGAAAACCCCAAAAATACTGCTGTATCAGCAGCCCCTTGGGGTAGTGCTGGTATTTTGCCTATCACATACGGATATGTCAGAATGATGGGAGCAGATGGACTCGAATTGGCTACTAAAAGTGCTATATTAAATGCTAATTATCTATGCAAAAAATTGGAGGAAGCTTATGGCATCGTTTATACTGGTGCTACTGGTAGAGTAGGACATGAGATGATACTTGATTGTCATCAGTTTAAAAAAAGTGGCATCACAGAGAGTGATGTGGCAAAACGACTAATGGATTTTGGCTTTCACGCTCCTACGTTGTCATTCCCTGTTCACGGCACCTTGATGGTAGAGCCAACAGAGAGTGAGTCGCTAAATGAACTAGATAGATTTATAGAGGCTTTGCTTACCATTAGAGCAGAGATAGAAGAGGTGGAAAAAGGTAGTGCCGATGCACAAAACAATGTATTGGTAAATGCTCCTCACCCCGACTATGTCATTGCCACTGATGATTGGAACTTCCCATACTCACGAGATAAGGCAGCATTTCCATTGGAGTGGGTCAAGGACAATAAGTTTTGGTTAAAAGTTGCTCGTATCGACAATGCATTTGGCGATAGAAATCTATTCTGTACTTGTATGTAGATTATACGCACAATACAAAAATAAAAAAGAGAGTCGTTACCTAAATAGTAATGGCTCTTTTGTTTTTGTTATATGGTCTTAAAGTTGTATGCTGATAATAGTGCTGTTATTAAGCATTTTATATTGTAAAAAAGAGACCAAACATCAATGATGCCGGTCTCTATATGTTGTTTTAGATTGCTATACAATTATTTTTTGTCTTTTTTCTTGTTTTTTTTCTCTTTCTTTGCCTTTTTTTTCTTCTTGTCGTTTTCCTTTTTGGCTTCTACCTTTTTGTTCTCTTGTTTTTGCTCCGATTTAACAAGTATCTCTTGATATTGAGCAGAACCTTTGGCAACTACTTCTCCTTTGATATAAAGTCTCTCTGTAAACGATTCGCCAGCAGCACTCTTGAAGTTTACTGTGATTTGTTTGTTGAAACCACCGGGACGACCATTTGTGTTATAGCTAACAGGGATTTCGCCATTTTCACCCGGAGCGATAGGTTTAGACGAATCGACTCTAGGAGTAGTACATCCACAAGATGCCCTTGCACTTTCTATGAATATAGGAGCAGCACTAGTATTTGTGAAGACAAAGATACATTTAGCCAAGCCATTACCATTGAAACCTTCTGCTATTTTACCAAAATCATAGACAGTTTGTGTAAATTCAACATGTTTTTTCTGTTGGGCAAAAAGACCAACACTAAATACCATTACGGTGGATAATAAAAATAATTTTTTCATCATATTGTTTAATTAAAAGTTTATAATATAGACTGTATTTTTTACAAAAGTAAAAAATAATTTCAACAAAAAGATAATTTTAACATTTTTTGCATTTAAAAATAGTTTTGTAAAATAGATTTTATAAAAAATAAGAGTACTTTTGTAACCTATAAATTTAATTTTATTAAAGAGTAAAAAATGAAAGTTGTAGAACAATCGTCTAAACTAAAAGAGATAATTAGTAACATAAAGGAGCAAGGTAAAACAATTGGTTTTGTGCCAACTATGGGGGCTTTACACGATGGGCATTTATCGTTGGTAGAAGAGGCTATCAGACAAAATGAATATACGGTAGTGAGTGTTTTTGTGAACCCAACTCAGTTTAACAACAGTGAAGACCTCAATAATTATCCTCGCACACTCCAACAAGATATAAAAATGCTTGAAAAGGCAGGGTGTAACTTGATATTTGCTCCGTCTGTCGATGAAATATATACGACACATGACCTACAAAAGCCTTTTGACTTTGATTTCAAAGGCTTGGATAGAGTGATGGAAGGTAAGTTTCGCCCAAATCATTTCAATGGAGTAGTGCAGATAGTAAGCCGTCTATTTGAATTGGTAGAGCCTGATAGAGCCTATTTTGGAGAAAAAGATTTTCAACAACTCGCCATCATACGCCTGATGACTGAAACATATAAATATCCGATAGAGATAGTTGGTTGTCCGATAGTCAGAGAAAAGTCGGGGCTTGCTATGAGTAGTCGTAATATGCTTCTTTCTGAAGCAGACAGGGCATCGGCATCTCACATCTATGCTGTTTTGTCGGAGAGTGTGCAGTTTGTGCCAACTACGCCAATAGAGTACCTTAAAGAGTCGTTGGTGGCGGCAATAGAGCAAAAAGAAGGGCTGAAGGTAGAATATTTTGATATTGTAGATGGCAATACTCTCAAAAATATTGACGATTGGAGTCAGTCAGAATATATAGTGGGTTGTATCACTGTTTTTTGTGGCAAGATTCGTCTTATAGATAATATTTGTTATAAAAGATAAAACAAACTCTTCCTCAACGCAATAGATAATTATGTCGGTTTTGCTAATAGACAACAACGATTCTTTCACATATAATCTTGTGGAGATGATGCGTACGAAATGCAATGTTAGTTGCTCTGTTGTGTATTCAGCCGAACTCTCTATTTCTGATTTAGAGGGTTTTAGCAATGTCCTAATATCGCCAGGTCCTATGACACCAATGGATTATCCAATCCTCAATAAAGTGATAGAGTATTGTTATCATAAGTCGAAACCGTTGCTGGGGGTGTGTCTTGGACACCAGGCTATTGGAGTGCATTTTGGAGGAGAACTCACACGGCTACCGAAGGTTGTTCACGGAGTACAAGAGACTATCTCTATCGACAATACTTCGCCAATATATACTACTTTGGCTCAAAAAATAGATGTTGGGCTATATCATTCGTGGGCGATTAATCCATACTCTCTGCCGCATAGCCTTATTGCCACCGGGTATAGTGCCGATGGGCGTTTGATGTCTTTTGGGCATATTAGTCGTCCAATTTTTGGCATACAATTTCACCCAGAATCGTTTATGACAAAGCAAGGAGAGGTGATAATGAGAAACTTTTTGAACCTATAAATCATGACCATTGAGGCGTTTAAACAGACCGTAAATCAGTATGCTACAACAAAAACTCCCTTCTTGTTTGTAGTTGATTTTGAGATGCAACAACCTTTTGTTTGCAAAATAGATGAAGCCATTGGGAGTCGGATATTGTACGACATCAATGGGAAAACTAATTCCCCTAAACAGCCACATACTATAAAGAACTTTTTGTTAGAGAGTTTCCCCATAAGGAAAGATGTTTTTAATGAAAAAATAGAGAAAGTTATACACGAGCAGAACATAGGCAATTCATACTTGCTAAACCTCACATTTGCAACGCCAATATCGATAAATTGTTCTCTTAACGAAGTTTTTGCTAAATCCAAAGCATCATACAAACTACTATTTGACGATAAGTTTGTTGTATTTTCGCCAGAATGTTTTGTCAGAATCGTAGATAATTCAATATATACTTATCCGATGAAAGGTACTATTGATGCCTCTTTGTGTAATGCCGAGCAAATTATTATGCATAACGACAAAGAGCGTTGCGAACACAATACAATAGTGGATCTTATGCGAAATGATTTGTCTATGGTAGCCTCCAATGTGGAGGTGGTGAGGTATAGATATTTGGAGCGAATAAAGACTCATAAAGGCGATATATTGCAGACGAGTTCGGAAATTAAAGGAGAACTTGGAGCAGATTGGCACGAACATCTAGGCGATATTTTGATTCGGTTGCTACCAGCAGGTTCTATCAGTGGTGCTCCCAAAGAGAAAACGGTGGAGATTATCAAACGAATAGAGGGCGAAGATAGAGGTTTCTACACAGGCATATTTGGTCTCTTTGATGGCACAACTGTCGATTCGGCAGTTATGATTCGCTTCATAGAGCATATAGATGGGAAATGCTATTTTCGTAGTGGAGGAGGCATCACGGCTCGTAGCAGTGCCGAGGAGGAGTATAACGAGTTGATACAAAAGATATATGTTCCCATTGTTTGAAACGATTTGTGTAGAGGAGAGTAAAATCCTCAATGGAGAGTGGCACGAAAAACGCTACCGAGAGTCATATCGCTATCTGTATGGACGACCGCCAAAGGACGACCTTTTTTGTGGCATCCATCTTACCAGTGATTGTTCGCATGGGAAATATAAGATGCGAATAGACTACAATGATAAAGAAAAAACTGTTAGATATGAGCCTTATCGGCACAAAATTATCAATACTCTTCGCATTGTAGAGGCTGATGATATAGATTATTCTATAAAAAAGAGCGATAGAGGTAGTTTAGAACTCCTTTTTGTACAAAAAGGAGATGCAGACGATGTTTTGATAGTGAAAAAAGGCTTTGTTACAGACACATCGTTTTGTAATATTGTGTTTTTTGATGGTATAAAATGGATTACATCATCAACGCCTCTACTCAACGGCACAGCACGACAACGATTAATCAGTCAAGGCGTACTCTTTACACAACTAATCGGCATAGAAGATATCTATCGTAAGTTCACCTGTTTTCGCCTTATCAATGCGATGCGACATTTTGACCAACAGCAAGATATTCCGATAGAGGCTATATTGCGTTGAGGATTATTTGCCTCTTTGTTTTATCTTTTCGATGATTTCTTTGGTTGGCAACTCCTTTGTTAGTACATAAGCAATGAAAGGTATAAACCATAGTAGTCTCCAAGAAAGATTGATAATGAGATTGTCGAATTTTACTAAAATCATTATCATACTAATGGCAATAGATACTACAAAATACAATCCAATCTTTTTGAGTTCGTATTTGATAGGATAATGTTTTTGCCCCATAAAATAGCAGACCAACATCATTGTAGCAAAACTTATCATAGAGGCATACACACAAGCCCAGTAACTCATCAAAGGAATGAATATAATGTTGAATATGAGGGTGATAATCATACCCATAAATGAAATATATGTGCCCCATATTGTACGGTCGGTCAGTTTGTACCACAAAGATAGGTTATAATATATCCCCTGAAACGAGTATGTTATCAATACAAAAGGAATAATGTTTATCGCCGAACGAAACTCTTTTTGTAACAACAGCTGTAAAACATCAAGTCCAGTTATAAGCATAAGATATATTATAGCGGTGGTGATAACGAAGTAAGTCATCGTCTGTGAGTATATCTGTTTGCTGTTGGAGTCCTTTTTCTTTGCAAAGATAAATGGCTCATAGGCAAAACGGAATGCGTAGGTAAACATCATCATTACCATAGCGATTTTGAAACAAGCCTGATATTCGCCCATCGCCTCTCTTGCTCCCTCGACACCGCCTTGGTATACCACAGGAAATATCAACCTGTCGAATGTCTGATTCATTATTCCTGTTATGCCAAGTAGCAACAAAGGAAGGGAATATTTCAACATTCTATGCAACAGTTTGAAGTCGAATCGCCATTTGATACATATCAAGTCTGGTATTTGAAACAATAGGCATATAAACGATGATAAAAAATTGGATATAACAATATATTCTACTTTATAATGTGGATTATAACACCACGAAATTAACTCGGGGTTATGCTTGTTGATATATGGGCATAGCACCAAGAAGAATATATTGAATGCAATATTTGTAATGATAATAATAAGTTTTAATATCATAAACCTTATCGGACGATTGTTGTGTCGCAGATATGCAAACGGAATGCTCGAGAAGGCATCGACAGAGACTGTTGCCGCCATAAGCATTACTAAATATTTATAGTCGGCAAGTTCCATTATATTAGATATTGGTGTTAGAAACAACCAAAATAGCAACATAAAGATAATAGAAGTGGAGATGATACTTATCATTGTAGTAGAGTAGGTCGTGTCAGCCCCATTTTTATCTTTGGCTGCGGCGGCAAAACGAAAATATCCGGTCTCCATTCCGTATGTTATAATCACAATGATGAGGGCTATCCACGCATAAAGCCCTGTTACTACTCCATAGTCTGCCTTGGTAATGGTGTATGAATATAGTGGTACTAAAAGCCAATTGAAAAATTTTCCAATTATGCTACTGACACCATATATGGCAGTGTCTTTTGCTAAGCCTTTTATCCCTGCATTACCCATTTTTTTGTTGCTCAAAAACTAAATAAATCTTGTTGAGAAGGTTCTATGGATACCCCTAAATGCTTGTATGCCAACGGCATTACCTCCCGTCCTCGTGGAGTGCGTTTGATAAACCCTTCTTTTATTAGGTAAGGCTCATAGACCTCTTCTATTGTGCCACTGTCTTCGCCCAGAGCCGTTGCGATGGTGTTGAGTCCCACTGGTCCTCCTTTGAATTTTTCTATTATGGTCATCAATATCTTATTGTCTATCTCGTCGAGTCCATATTTGTCTATATTGAGGGCTTCTAATGAGTTTTGAGTTATCTCCAACTCTATATTGCCATTCCCTTTCACTTGTGCAAAGTCTCTTACTCTACGGAGTAAAGAGTTAGCCACACGAGGTGTCCCTCTGCTTCGTAGAGCAATCTCGGTGGCAGCCTCTGGCGTACAACTAACGCCTAATAAATTAGCCGAACGAAGCACGATGCTACTCAATATCTTTTCATCGTAATACTCAAAATGGCAATTGATACCGAACCTTGCTCTCAGTGGAGAGGTTAGCAAACCACTTCTTGTAGTAGCACCGATGAGAGTAAACGGTTCGAGGTCAATCTGTATAGAACGAGCAGAAGGACCTTTGTCAATCATTATGTCGATGCGATAATCTTCCATTGCCGAATATAGATACTCTTCCACTATTGGGCTTAGTCGATGTATCTCGTCTATGAAAAGCACATCGTTTCGTTCGAGAGATGTTAGTAGTCCAGCCAAATCGCCTGGTTTGTCGAGGACAGGACCTGATGTTACTTTTAGCCCTACATTCAATTCGTTGGCAACTATTTGCGATAAGGTAGTCTTCCCCAAGCCGGGAGGTCCGTGTAGTAGAGTGTGGTCGAGTGCTTCGCCCCGCATTTTGGCTGCTTCAACAAACACGGATAGATTTTCTACTATCTTGTCTTGCCCTTTGAAATCGGTAAAAGATAGCGGACGCAGAGCCTTCTCTATCTCCTTGTCGCTATGTGTTATCTGCTCTCTTATGTCAAAATCCATTTTTGCTACTTTTTGTCAATTATTTCAACGAAGTATATCCAAACATCGTTTGGTGTTTTTTATAAAAATATCTATCTCCTTTTTTGTATTATAAAAAGCAAATGATACTCGTGCCATACCCGTTGTGCCAAAAGACTCTACGAGCGGTTGAGCACAGTGATGTCCTGTGCGAATAGCGACTCCCATCTTGTCGAGAAGAGTGCCGATGTCTGAATGATGAACGCCCTCTATATTGAAAGAGACAACTCCGCTTTTGCGATTGGCAGTGCCGTAAATCATTAGCCCCTCGATAGTCAGCATCTGCTGTGTTGCGTATTGTAATAGTTCATCTTCGTATCTTATTGCTTGGTCAAATCCTATATTTGTCAAGTAGTTTAAAGCCGTAGCCAAAGCTACAGACGAAATGTAATCTGGTGTGCCAGCCTCAAATTTATATGGTAAAGAGTTGTAGGAAGTACCCTTAAAAGAGACTTTGTCTATCATCTCACCACCCCCTTGATATGGGGGTAGACGGTCGAGCCATTCTCGTTTTCCATAAAGCACACCAATACCCGTAGGAGCATATATTTTGTGTCCAGAAAAGACATAAAAATCAGCATCAATATCTCTGACATCGACTTTGAGATGAGCCACTGCCTGAGCTCCGTCTATCAAGACAGGCACATTTTGTCTGTGAGCGATATCTATAATCTGTTTAACATCGTTGATAGTGCCTAATACATTGGAAATATGTGTTGTAGCGACTAAAACTGTACTTGGAGACAACAGTTTCTCGTATTCTGATAGCATTAAATTTCCCTCTTTGTCGAAGGGAATTATTTTTATGGTTAGTCCGTACTGTTCGGCTATCATCTGCCACGGCACAATATTTGAATGATGTTCCATAGCAGATATGATTATTTCGTCGCCTTTTTTACATATCTTACCTAACGAAGATGCAATGAGATTGATGCTTTCAGTTGTGCCTCGTGTGAAAATGATTTCATCAGACGAACTGGCATTGATGAAGTTGGCGACTGTTTGTCGTGCTTGCTCGTGTGCTTCGGTTGCTTTCTGGCTCAAATGATGAATGCCACGGTGTATGTTTGCATTGCAATGGCAATAGGCATTAGAGATAGCCTCTATAACACAGTTTGGCTTTTGTGTTGTGGCGGCATTGTCGAAATATATCAAGTCTTTCCCAAATATTTTTTCATTTAGTATAGGGAAATCATTTCGTATTTTGTTTACATCAAAATTCATAATATCATTTTTATTTTTGCAAAGATAATAAATAATTGAGAGGTGTGTATAAAATATTGTCAAACAAAGTTAAGCGTAGCCATTTGATATATAATTGTGGAAACAAAAATTTATACTTAACTTTGCTGAAAAAATAAGAAAGAAACTTATGGAGTATCTTTAATTTAAATTAATATATGGAAAAAGCCGTATTGATAGGAATCATAACCCCTCAACAGCCTTTTGAAAAGGCAAAAGAGTATATAGAAGAACTTGCTTTTCTCAGTGAGACTGCTGGTGCTATGCCTGTGAAAAGATTTTTTCAAAATCTACCATACCCAAATCCCAAAACCTTTGTAGGAGAAGGGAAGTTGCAAGAAATTAAAGATTATATCGAAGAACAAGAGGATATAGACCTCGTCATATTTGACGATGAATTGTCGCCGGCACAATTAAAAAATATCGAAAAAAGATTACAGATAAAGGTGCTTGACCGTACAAATTTGATACTTGATATTTTTGCCAATAGAGCTCAAACAGCAAATGCAAAAACACAAGTAGAGTTAGCACAATGCCAGTATATGCTACCTCGTCTTACACGGTTGTGGACACACCTTGAACGGCAAAGAGGAGGTATCGGTATGCGTGGTCCGGGAGAGACGCAGATAGAGACCGACCGTAGAATATTACTGACTAAAATATCATTGCTCAAAGAGAAACTTAAACGTATCGATAAGCAGAAAGCAATTCAACGCAAAAACAGAGAAAGTATGGTCAGAGTCGCTTTGGTTGGATATACAAATGTTGGCAAATCAACCATTATGAATCTTATCAGCAAGACAGAACTTTTTGCTGAAAATAAACTCTTTGCCACACTCGACACCACAGTGCGAAAAGTGGTGGTTGATAATATACCTTTCTTACTATCTGATACTGTGGGTTTTATACGAAAACTCCCACACCATCTGATAGAGTCGTTCAAATCAACTTTAGATGAATTAAATGAGGCTGATATATTAATACATACGGTAGATATTTCGCACCCAAATTTCGAGGAACAGTATGATGTTGTCAATGAGACTATACAATCAATAGTAAAAGAAGACAAGCCTATAATAGTCGTTTTCAATAAAATAGATAACTATACTTTTGAGGAAAAAGATGAATTTGACCTATCGGAAAGAACATTGAAAAATACGCCTTTGGAGGAACTGAAAAAAACATATATGTCTAAACTGTCGGGCAATTGTATCTTTATTTCTGCAAAAGAAAAGACAAATATAGAAGAGTTTAAACTATCGCTCTATCAAATTGTCAAAGAAATATACTCTAAAAAATACCCTTACAGTAACTTTTTGTTTGAAAAATATGACGATTTAGAATAGAAAGTATTCATTTTGCTATGGATTTTAATAATAAAAATAATAAATCAACGATTTTTTTGCCAAAGTTATTAATAATACTAATAATTACAGCAATAACAACCGGTTCGATGTTGGCACAACCCAATATCAAGCCTGTAAAATCACATCTTGATTTGCCACAAAGACAAATTGTAAAAAAAAGTTCCAAAACACCCAAAATAAATGAACCGTCCACAAAAAAAACAGATATAAAAAATAATGGTAAAAAAGTTAGTTATATAACCATAGAAAATGCGGATAGTTGGAACTATGACAAAGAGATAAACGAAGATGCTCAACTGTTGGTAGGCAATGTTGCTTTTTCGCATGAGGGCGTAAATCTATATTGTGACAGTGCGTTGTTTTATGAGAAAACAAACTCTTTTGACGCTTTTGGTAATATCGTTATAAATCAAGGGGACACGCTTTTTGTCTATGGTGATAGGCTATATTACGATGGTAATAAAAAACTTGCGAAACTACGAGAGAATGTACTTATGGACAACCTCACGGCTACTTTACGTACAGACTCGTTAAACTACGATAGAGCAGAAAATGTTGGATACTATTTCAATGGAGGCATAATAGAGGATACACTCAATATGCTCGAAAGCGAAACAGGACACTACTATCCAAATTCTAATATTGCTGTTTTTCACAAGCAAGTCAAACTCATCAATCCGAACTTCACAATGGATTCGGATACGCTTCGATACAATACTAAAACAAATATAGCATCTATCGTAGGGGCAACAGATATAATATATGCAAAGGCTACAAAAATATATTCCGAAAAAGGTTGGTATAATACAAAAAATGAGCAGTCTAAACTACTTCTAAATTCCTATATACAGCATGATAATAGTAAAAGGCTCGAGGCAGATACAATCTTCTATGATAAGGCAAGTGGGAAGGGGGAAGGATTCTCAAATGTGAAATTGACTGATACGATAAAAAAAATATCTCTATGTGGCAACTATGGATATTATCTTGAAAAGGGAGAAAAAGGGGTGGTAACTGACTCCGCTGTGATGATAGACTATTCATCGTCAGACTCTCTGTTTCTACATGCTGATACTTTGAGGACTTTTTTACTACCTTACATCGTATCCGATAGCGTCAGAACGCTAAAAGATAGCACTTACAAAGTGTTTGAGGGGTATTGGAATGTTCGTTTTTATAAAAAAGATATACAAGGTGTAGCCGATTCATCTTATTTTAATACAAAAGATTCTATAATGATACTCGCCCCTAACCCTATCATTTGGAGTGGCAAACAGCAAGTGAGCGGAGACACCATTAGTGTATACCAGCAAAAACAGAAACTCAATCAGGTTATTGTTTCCGAAAAGGCATTTGCTATCGATTCCGTAGGCAAGGAGTATTATAATCAACTATCAGGCAAAAAAATCGTATCACACATAACAAATGACACTCTAAAAAGGGTCGATGTGATAGGCAATGCTGAAAGCATATATTTTCTGCAAGATAGCAAAGATAGTACTATTATCGGCGTGGCAAATACAGTCAGTTCGATAATGAATATCTATTTTGGTAAAAATGATGATATAGACCGTATAGTCGTCAAGCCAAAGCCAACAAGTAATATAACCCCTATCAGTCAGATAGACAACAGCAAAATTCGTTTAGAAAACTTTCATTGGCAGTCGGCAATTAGACCAAAGTCAAAAATGGATATTTATCGTCAGACAAAAGATATTGTAGTCAGAACGGATAGCCCCGAAGACCAAAATCAAAAAAAACGCAACCGAAAAACACGCCGAGAAAGCGACAAAAATAAAAAGAGTGACACCAAATCATTGCCAACCAATAGCAACTCAATGAGTCGTCCTTCTGGCTTTGGCAATCCCCAAATGTTTGAACAAAAAAATAATAAATATCAATTATGATAAAAAAGGCAACTGTGTTTTGTGCAGCAAGTAATAATGTAGACCCTAAATATTTTGATGTAGCCTTCAAGGTAGGAGAGACATTGGCAAAAATGGGTATAATAGTTTACACTGGAGCCGGAAATAGCGGACTAATGGAGCAAGTAGCAGATGGTACACTCCAAAACGGCGGAGAGTGTATCGGAGTGCTACCACAATTTATGATAGACCGAAAATGGATATATGATGGACTAACGGAGGTCATCACTGTGCAGACTATGGCAGAGAGAAAAGCAATATTGCAACAAAAAACAGATGTGGCAATAGTTCTTGCTGGTGGCATAGGTACATTAGACGAGTTTTTTGATACTCTGGTGCTTAAACAACTTGGTCTTTACTTCAAACCTATAATAATAGTGAATACCGATGGCTACTTTGATACTCTTATGACATTATTAAATAAGATGATTGACGATAATTTTATGCAACAAGAAAATAGTGCTATGTGGCAAGTAATATCATCGCCCGATGATTTGCCTGATGCCCTCAACGAGCCAATATCTTGGGACACAGCAAATATTAATTTCTCATATCACACCAAATAATGCTACAAGAATTTCCCAAAACAATAACTCTTGCCAATAGCCCATATCTTACAATGGTCTATATCACATTGTTTCTTTTTTTGGGTGTCTCTACTACGATTCTACAAGGTTCATTCTCTTTTATAATAAGAGATTTTTTCTCTATACAAGAAGACAACTATTCCCCAAAAAAGCCCAGCAAGAACCTATCGCTAATAATAATTGGGTTTTGTGGATTTGTGCTTTTTATATTCAATAATATCAGTGTTTTAGATGAAAATATATTGCCCGACAAAGAGTATGTTAACTATATCGTTTTGCTTAAATGTATTTGCTACATAGTATGCAGTTTTATAATATATGTAGTATACAAACTGTTGATTTTTAGTATCGTAGAGCGATTGTTTAACATATCTCATCAATTATTCAAAAAATTCATTGCGATACAGTGGAGTATCTTTGCTTATTGTGGCGTTATATTGCTGATGCTATCTTTTGTATGGACTTACTTCGCCTATGGCTACAATTATATTTTTATATGGATTGGTTGGGTGGTGGTTGGTTTTGCAGTTATAAAATTGATTGTGAAGTATATACAGATTTTTAATATTGAACAGAACCATTTATTTAGATTTTTTTTGTACCTTTGCACTCTCGAATTTTTGCCAATATTGGTGTTGGTAAAATTCGGTTGTTCGTTGATTGTAGAATAATTTTTCTTGCCGCAAAAAATGTCAAAAATCAAAAATATACTTGTTTCTCAACAAAGACCAGAGGGGACAAAATCGCCCTATTTCGATATAGAAAAAAAATATAATGTCAATATTGAGTTTCGCCCTTTCATTAAAGTAGAAGGGGTGGGTCTGACTGAGTTTTTAAGGCAAAAAATAGACCTTTCGAAATACTCTGCCATAGTATTTATGACAAAAATTGGTATAGACCATTTTTTCCGTCTAGCAACAGAGAGTAAGACAAAAATAGTCCCTGAACTTAAATATTTCTGCTTAAACGAATCATTTGCTTTTTATATCCAAAAGTATGTGAAATATAGGAAAAGAAAAGTTTTTGCAGCACAGACAGGAAGACTCAATGAATTGTTTGCAATGTTGGAAAAAAATAAAACGGAAAAATTCCTGTTTATTTTGCCAGAAAACACCAATGATGAGTTGGAAAAAATGTTGTCAAAATCGTCCTTAAAGTACGATAAAGCCGTTATGTATCGTACTGTTAGCAATGATTTTGGTGCTGACGAAAAACTCAATTTTGATATGTTCTTGTTCTTTTCGGCTCACGGCATACAGTCTCTGACCAAGAGTTTTCCCAATTTTGAGCAAGGAGAGAAATATTTTGGTTGCTTGGGCAAGGTAGCCGCAAAATCCATCAAAGATGCGGGTTTCAGGCTTGATTTAGAAGTGCCTAATCCAAAATTTTCTTCGCTCACACAGGCGTTAGAGGATTTTATACAGCAAAATCACAAAGGTAAAATATAAGACATATCTACTATTTGCGATGTAGTTTATCGTAAGTTTTCAGACCTTTTATGTAGTATTTTGGTAACAAGAATATGTTGTTTAGATACTCTTTGTCATTTATTTTTCTTGCGGTAAGATTCAGTTGTCTTTCTGTGAGAAATTGGTGCTTTGACCTGCAAAAGTCTCGTCTAGCCCTCCATACACTTTTGGCGTTACGCCATTTACCCGACAGTAACATCTGAAAAGCTGCCAAATAGTCGAGCCACCAACGAACAAAAAATATATAACGCAGTTGTGTTGATGGGATGTTTTTGTATAACATCGTCAGATTGTTACGGAAATTTAGATATGTTTTGAATGGGCTATCAGCACCTAATACGCCACTCCCAACATGAAAAACAACACTTTGAGGCACACATTTTATTTGATATCCTCTGGCTTTGAGACGCAAACATAAATCTATCTCTTCTTGGTATGCAAAAAATCTACTGTCAAGTCCTCCTACCTCAAAATATTTTTCAGTACGAATCATCATACAAGCTCCAGAAGCCCATAGAATATCAGCGATGTCATCGTATTGCCTCTCATCTTTTTCGATGGTATTCAACACTCGTCCCCGACAAAATGGATATCCAAACTTATCAATAAAGCCTCCACAAGCCCCAGCATACTCGAAATACGACCTGTCTGTCTGGCTCAATATCTTTGGTTGAATGGCTACTACGGTTTCGTGGGTGTCGAGGTATGCTTCCATAGGTTCGAGCCATTTGTCTGTAACCTCCACATCGGAATTTAATAACACAAAATACTCGCTATCAATATCTTTCAATGCGATATTATATCCTTCGGCAAACCCATAATTCTTGTCTAATACAATTAGTTCCACTTCTGGGAATGAGGCTTTGAGCATCTCTACCGAACCATCAGAGGAGGCATTGTCTGCCACCACAATACGAGCATTAGGGGTAAATCTAATTACATAAGGCAAAAATTTCTGTAAATAGTGTTTGCCATTGTAGTTGAGTATTACTACTGCTGTTTTCATATCTTATAGATAAAACTATAAGGGGGTTAATCCTCTGTAGTAGAGTATATTCCTATGCTTATGCCATAGCGATACTCTCCGTCAAGTATAGCCATCAACTGTTCGTCAGACAAGTCAAAGACCCCCTCTTTTTTTGCCAAATGAGAGATAAAGTTAAACACATCATCTTCGGCTATCTCTGCCTCTTCTACCGTATCATCGTCTATAAGATTATTCTCTTCGTAATATTCGCAGAGGAGGTCAAGGACATACTGAACCTTATCATCGTCCAATTCAGCCCTAATATCTGCTTTCATAGTATTCATAATAAAACGAATAGCATCACTATCGTCAAATTCTATCAAATCTTTTTCAACTGTCATAATAGTATAATTATTAATTTAATTAAGTAATTCAAAGGTAATATTTTTTTTGTATAAAAATCAAATTAAATTTGGTAGTGTAAAGAAATATGTTTACCTTTGTAGAGTATTTTTAGTGTTGGTTCTAATCACAGTTACTTTATAGGTATAAAGTTTATATAAGTAATGCACTAAAAATCAGTGTAAAGTAAGTTTTTTTTCATTTGGGGAGAGTCTCGTATGGTTACGCGACTCTCTTTTTTGTATGTGGAATACTTGTTTTTTTAATTTAAAATATCAGATAAACTAAAAAATATTATCTTTGTTGCTATAAATAATTTTACTGATGATTTTGAGACTGGTTGGTTGTAAAAAAACATATATTTATAGTATTCCCCCTTTTTTATGAGATTTAGGTTGTCTAGGTATATTTTTTTATTTATTGCAATATTTATTGTATTATCATCTTTGCTTTTTACCAGTCGATTGACCAAAAGATTGGCAATTGAGGAACGGAAAAAGATGGAGATATGGGCGTCAGCATTACAACAGTTGGGAACAAATGTTGTTAACGACACTTTGAATTTTGACCTAAACTGGCATATTATAGAGCAACAACCATATTCCGGCTATCATTGCTGATAGTGCAAACAATATAATAGATTATCGTAATATCAATGAAATATCTGGCGATACAAATAGTTTTTTCGTGGAAAAGATTCACGATTTTAAATCAAAAAATGAGCCGATAATATTAAAAATCAGCCAGACGCATACACAATATATTTACTATGATAACTCTATGTTGCTGATTTATTTGAGTTGGTTTCCTTATGTGCAACTAACACTTATATCTCTATTTATGTTGGTCTGTTTTTGGGCAATTGCTTTTAGGAAAAGAGCCGAGCAGAATCGTGTTTGGGTGGGTCTGTCAAAAGAGACGGCTCATCAACTGGGAACGCCAATATCTTCGCTTATGGCGTGGGAAGAGGTTTTGAAGCAAGAGAATCTCTCGCAAGAGATATTAGATGAGATAAGAAAAGATATTTGTCGGCTACAAACTATCTCCGAACGGTTTTCAAAGATAGGCTCATTCCCCGCTCCTCAACGAGAGAATATAGTACCTGTCGTAGAACATACGGTGGATTATATTAGCCGAAGAACTTCTAATAGAGTGAATTTTACGATTGCTTGTCAAACTGCTAAGATAGAGGCTTTTATATGTGTAGTGCTTTTTGAATGGGTTATAGAAAATATTTGTAAAAACTCGGTAGATGCTATGGAAGGCATTGGGGATATTGTATTGGAAATGTCGTCTTGTAAAAATGGGGTTGTAATAGATATTTCAGATTCGGGCAAAGGCATTGCTAAACGGAATTTTGACGATGTGTTTAGTCCCGGATATACTACGAAGAAACGCGGCTGGGGGCTTGGTCTTTCTTTATCAAAACGGATAATAGAAACCTATCATAAGGGTAAGATATTTGTTAAATCTTCCGAAGTAGGGAAGGGTACTACTTTTAGGATTATCTTAAAAAGATAGTTGTTCGACATTGGCATATTTGCCTATAAGAGGCATTAGGGTTGGAGATTTAGTGCAATCAATTTTCACATTGACCTCATCGATGTTTAGTGCTGTGTTTTGTATCGCTGATAGGATAAAATATGCAATGTCTTCGTCTTTTGAGATGTTGAAAGTATTGGCGAGTAGCAACGAATTGTCTTTGACAGCAATCAAATGTAGTTTGTTGTCTATCACTTGCGATAATATGTTTTCGCCTTTTATGTTGTCCGCTAATCTTATTAGAGAGCAAAGAGGGTGGCAGTAATTATCAGCCTTACCTTTATGGTCAAATATCCCAACCACTCCAAAATAGTCGAAATTATGGCAAACGATATAGGCTCGCCTTTGCCTACTTTTGGTTGTGGGTAGATAACTATTGGCTTGATTGTTGTCAAATAGTGAGTTTGGCACAAAAGAGAAGTCAGACATAAATGTTTTTTTATAATAAAATAGTAGTTAAAGTATAATCTGTATGAGTTGAAGGTTTATGTTTTTTAGCAAAGTTAAGTATAAATTATCACATATACAATTACAATTAAGTATGTCTCATACAACTATTGTTTTGTTTTTTCTAAATAAAATTCAAATCCTATTCTTTTCTTCCTTCGACTACAATGACAAATTCTCCTTTGGGTGTATTTTGGGTAAAATAATCTATGGCATCTGTAATATTCATACGAACCGTTTGCTCAAACTTCTTGGATAATTCACGACAAACAGCCACTCTGCGTTCAGTTCCAAAAATATCTGCAAACTGTTGTAGCGTTTTGACAATCCTAAAAGGAGATTCGTAGAATATCATTGTGCGATGTTCGTTTTTTAATGTTTCTAATCGTGTTTGTCGTCCCTTTTTTTGTGGCAAAAAACCCTCGAAGCAGAATTTATCGGCTGGTAGTCCAGATATTACCAAGGCTGGTACAAAAGCCGTAGGTCCTGGCAGACACTCTACTTCTATATCTTTTGATATACAGGCTCTTACCAACAAGAAGCCGGGGTCTGATATGGCAGGAGTACCAGCGTCTGTTATTAAAGCCACCGACCTGCCCATTAGTATGTCATCAGATATTCGTTCTACGCTTTGGTGTTCGTTGAATTGATGGTGGGATAGGCATTTGGTTTTTATATCAAAATGTTTGAGAAGGACAGAGGAGGTGCGAGTATCTTCTGCTAAAATATAATCCACCTCGCCAAGTAGTCGTATTGCACGAATAGTGATGTCTTCAAGGTTGCCTATCGGCGTTGGTATAAGATAAAGTTTGCTCATTTTGTTGTTTATATACGATATGATTTATAAAAACTTGTTGTGGTTTTGTCTGCTTAATAGTTCTATCGTTCTTATCTTATCTTTGTAATGATTGTATTGATTTATTTTCTCTGTCGATATGTTTGAGTCCGAATTGTTTTCCCATCGCCGACAAAGGTATATGGAGTCGTATATTCTACCAATTTTCCATTGACGGGATATACGAAGACCAACAGCATAATCTTCACCATAACTAACATTTGGAAAATCTATCTGCCTTATGATTGGCGTATAGAAAGCACGAGGTGCTCCCAGCCCATTGATGCGTAGTGCATTGTTGCGTCCATTGTTGTCTGTCCATTCGGCATGGTCGACAAGGTATGGTTCGATAGGTGTGAGATTGAAATTTGTTGTCGTATATGAACCTATCATCATAGCACATTTTTGTTTGTAAAACTCATCAACGATTGTTTGTAGTGTCGTTTCGGACTGGTAGATGTCATCGCTGTCGAGTTGTATGGCAAAGCGTCCGCATTGATTGTGTCTTACGGCAAGAGACCAGCACCCACCTATGCCTAAATGTCTGCTTTGTGGTACGAGGCGAATCACCTTTTCGTTTGTCGCCGCTATATCCTCCACGATTTTGCCTGTGTTGTCTGTGGAATGGTTGTCCACTATTAATATATTATATTTAAAAGAACAATTCTGCTTTAAGACAGAGTTGATGGCATCTGCAATGGTCTTTTGTCGGTTTCGTACAGGTATGATGACAGATGCTTCACATTCAAAATCACCTTCCCTCACATCTATCTCTTGCGGAGGATTGGTTAGCAATGCCCCTATCCTCTTTAAATATTCTGTACATACTTCCTCCATTTCTATTTGTGCATCTCTATTTTTTCTGTTTACATACGCAAAATGCTTATCGTGGTTGGAGGTGTTGGTATCTATTGAGGTGATATATAAAGGTTCAGGTATGTGTATTATTGCTCCTTGTTCGGATAACATAAGGCGTAGGTAATATAGTGCTGCATATTTGTAATTTTTTTGTGTGTTGGCAACTATTTCTTTGATTATCTGGCTATTACATAGTATAATTGAGCCAAAAACAAAGTCGTCTCTGATACTACCTTTTTGGTATTCGTTGGTAGAGATAGTTTGTGTACAATTATCTTTTTGTATGTAGTAGTCGGCATAGACCATATTGGCGTTGGTTGATGAGGCTATCTCAATAAATCGTTTTTCGGCAGTGGGCAGAAACTCGATATTACCACTCTCTATTTGAAGGAATACCCATTGGCTCTCTATTTGTTGGGCTATCTTTGCTAACGACTCGGTAGAAAAGTCGTGCAGTTTGTAGAAATCAGTTTTCATAGTGTTTGTTGTCGGTTATGTATGGGTTGTTATTGTTTTTTTTGCTCAAATATAACAGTTTGTTTTTGAATAAAGGTTTTGTTCTTATGAAAATGCTAATTTTTTTTTGTAAAAAACGTTTTTGTATCAAAAAAATGACCAAAGAGAGAGAGTATGTCCACTTGATAGATTGCTATCATTACCGTTAGCTTACTTTTGTGATTTGCCCAACTTGGCTACATGCTCTATTGTCAATCCCTGTATCACAATGCTGAACAAAACGGTGCAATAGGTAAGTATTAATAATATATTTTTGGCATTAGACGGAGGTAACGAAAGCACCAATGCCAAAGATAGACCTCCTCGTAAACCGCCCCAAACGATGATTTTGCCATCTCTTTTGTTTATTTTGAGGAATTTAGAAACTGTGATAATAGGTATATAAACAACGATAGTTCTAGCTAAAATAACAATCAAAAGCCCTATAATGCCCAGCAAAATATAACGCACATTGATGTCTATCAACATAATAACAAAAGCTATTATAATAAATAATATGGCATTCAAAACAACATCTACTAACTCCCAAAACTTATTAATATACTCCTGTGTTACATCGCTCATCGCTACATTTTGTTTGTAGTTGCCGACCATTAGCCCCATCACGACCATTGCTAATGCTCCCGAAAAGTGCAGATAGTTGAAGGCGTGATAGCCTCCCATAACAAAAGCGATTGTCAATAGTAACTCTGTTTCGTAGTGGTCTATTGATTTTAATAAAAAATGAAGTATAAAACCAAATACCAACCCAAACAGTAGCCCTCCAACAGCCTCTTGTAGGAATAATAATCCGAAACTTGTGAAGTCAAAACTTCCTGTGTTGAGTGTTTGTAAAAGTGATAAAAAAACAACTACGCCAACTCCATCGTTGAAGAGACTTTCGCCCACAATAGTAGTCTCTATTCTTTTAGGTACTTTGGCTTTGGTTAGAATGCCTAAAACGGCTATGGGGTCAGTAGGTGAAATCAATGCTCCGAACAACAAACAGTAGATGTAGTCGATGGATATGCCCAGCCAACCAGAGATAAAATATAGCAACGAAGCTATAATGATAGTTGATAATATCACGCCTACAAAAGCAAACAACGAGATGGCTCTTATGTTGTCTCTTATTTTACCAAAATCGGTGTGTAATGCCCCTGCAAACAGTAGAAATCCTAATAAATAGTCGATGATTATCTTGTTCATTTCAAGGGCTTCTATTTTCATTCGTATAGCATCGAGAGGGATAGGAAGCCAACTCTTCGTTGTTAAAACAAAAATAGATAAGACAGTCGATATTAAAAATAATCCTATCACAAAAGGCAACCGCAATAGCCTATGGTTTATGTATGCAAAGGCTGCCGACAGTGAGATAAGTATAGTGATAATTAGATATATGCTCATTTTAATAATTTCTGTTTGGTTGAGGCTCTATTGTTGGCTGGTATGACAGTTTTTTTTGTTATTATCAATTTTAGCCAATAC
>PDWI01001306.1_pt1 | contig 52762 bp, 51 predicted proteins | sample 1430891 | NCBI WGS metagenome assembly PDWI01 (sample SAMN01162508, study PRJNA174530) | Oral metagenome, whole genome shotgun sequencing project. | biome: Marine environment; feature: Marine mammal; material: Swab sample of the gingival sulcus; isolation source: swab sample of gingival sulcus... | reverse complement strand
TTCGTTTCTGGTTTAGGCATGATTTCGTCTCTCAACCTGAGCCCTGAATATACATTATCTTGGACAGCTACTGTCCACGTCTAGGTTGACACACAGGGTAACTCATTTAGAAATTTACTCTCTTTTCTCTCTCTATCTAGGTCTTTTGGCTCCGCTATTTTAGGAATGGAGCTAATTTGTATATAGTCCGAAGCTTTCAGCAGGTCATTTAAATCATGATGCTCTAGTCGTCTAAATTCTGACTCAAACCCCGGCTTTAAGAAGCAAATATCTTTACCCTGTAACCCCTTAATATTTTTATTCAATAAGTGTATGTTTTCGCTCTTAAGTTGAGACTTGTTATTTTCATCAAAACATGTTCTGTCAAATAGCTCTTTATTATCTAAACTACGATGGCGTAGTACGCGCCCTGCTATTTGCACGATCGATCGCATTGATGACGGTTCAACCACTGCCCAGTCATAGTCATGGTCTCGCCCAACTTCCGCAACTGGAGAGGCGAGGACGACAAAGATATGGTTGCTAACTTCACTGTTATGGACGATGTTACCGGTGCCATTTTCTTCTTCCCACAATCTATCATTGTCTTTTCTTTTTAGAATATAGTCTAGCTTTTCTTCAATGTATGACCGTACCGCTAACGGGTAGCGGCTATGATAAACCACATAATGGACTTGTGTATTTTCTGAGGCATCCATCGATAGTAGGTGTTTAGCAACTGCAACCATAGGGTCAATATTTGCCATGCGTACTAAACCGATAGAAACATTTTTACCATTACGAGAGGCATGATGATTAGCGTGCAACTCGTTAATACTGCTATATATCCTGTCTGCTACATTTTGATAAACAGTTTTATCTTTATGCTCGTCAATGGTGACAATTTTTCCCTTACGTTTAGCTGGTTCTTTCTCTAATTTTTTTATGCGTTTTGCAACAAACTTGTTATGTTTATTTTTAAACTCTGAAAATCCATTTAGTAACCCCTCATCAGCATCAAATTCATCAAACCAAGCACATTGAATACTACCGTCCCAATCGGCTACGTTCGTTTTGGCGTAGTGTGACCACCCTGCTTTATATGCATCATAACAAGCATATACCAAAGCAGGAGGCATAGTCGCGGTCGAAAGTAATACTCGCCGCCCAAGCAAACCAGTCCAATGCACTAAACGGCAAAGAGCTGGCAAATCATCTAAACCATAATCATCAGGCTCATCTAAAATTAGATCGCTGCTTAAAAGCCTTAGCATTGGGGCAATTTGTTGTCCGCCGCGAATACCCTCGGTCGCTGGAATTAGATGATCAATGGTACAAACTACAATAGGCGGTTGAATGAGTTTGTTAAGACGATGTTTTGCTTTTTCATGATGTTTGGTTGTCCATTTATACAATGGATGCTTACCTATTTTGCCATCATATGGAGCGCTTTGTTGAGAGTTTAAAATATCATCAGCTGATTCACTGCCGCTATCGTTGGTTTCTATAGAAGCTTCTCGATGTTCTTTTTCAAAAAGTTCTTTGACTGCGATACCTCCTACGGCAATGTATATATCCTCATCGTTAATACTTAACTCGTCTTTAAACTCTTTGCCGGTTTGTAGTGTTAAGGTTCTTAATCCTAGGGCTACATTAAAGCGTGTTTTGCCTGTTTTCTGCCCTAAAGTATACATAACTTTGGCATTGGCTCTTGTTTTCCCTTTGCCTGTTGAAGCCATATTTATGCCAAAAAACCCTTGTTCTAAAGTATTTAACGCTATACTTTTTGCTGTTTTTATGCAGTCATTTTGCCACTCGAAATCTTTGACTTTTTCATCATCAGCTTTTCTTTTGCTTATTATATGGCTTAGTGATTCATTGTGATGGAGGGAGGGCATTCGCTCTTTAAAAGCGGGCAGTTGCTGACAGATTTTTTCAGCGTGTATAGCAACACCTACGAGGTGTTGATCTAGCTGTTGCTTGTACACTCTCTCGTCTTCCTGATAATCGGTGTTGGCATAAACTTTATAGTTTTTGTCTTTGTAACAGCCTATATTTTTATTGCTCTCATCAATTTTAAAAGAAGACACATAATGGTCAGCCATCATTAAAGCAAGTCTGGCGATATGCGTGCTAAATAGATCTTCATGTAAAATGTTTTGTGTTGATTTAATTTTAGACATGATTCTTGTTTTATTTTCTGCCACTTTTAAGCTCGCATAACTTGCCCACTTCCTACTTTTGTAAGGCAATTCAACGAAATGCCAGTTTTTATCTAAGCGCTCCTTTTCATCATCGTTCTGACATTTGTACGAATTCCATAAAGCTGAAAGCTTGTTCTCAAACCACTTATCAATATCGATAAATAATGGCTTATTATTATGTTTGTTTTCCCAGCTAGGATACAAGGGTAGCCTATGGTGCGACAAAATAAGCCAGCCAACAAGCTGAGCAAATGGCGGCAGGCTCAAGAGAGGGTTTTTATTGCAGGTGTTCTTATCGTCTCTTGTACATTCTTGTATGTTTTCAAAATCGGCGTCAGCAAACCTCGTGAGCCACTCTTCATCAGATACGATTTGATCGTGTTTACTAGACAGCACGAATGCTTCAAACAGTCGCAATGACAACCACTCATGTCGATACGGCTCGTAGCTTTTCTCTGATTTAAGACAGGGGTCTATTTTCTCTTGAAATAGTTTTGTCGCCTTGCCAAAGTCGTGGAATAGGGCTGAGATAACGGAAGCATAAGTAATCAATGGCAGTGTTCTCCACTGGTGATTATCATGGTACATGTCAACATCTTTATCCGTGTAATTCACCGCCACAACACCCAACTCATTAAACTTAGCTCGATTGCCCACCACCCAGAGCAAATCACTGCGTGAGCGGCTGCGTAGCCAGCGGCAGCTTACGGCAGTGTTCTTGCTGGCAGTTTTGCGCAGCAGCTTTTTCACAGCTTGCAGGCCCTCTTCGGTGATCACAGTTTGCCAGGTATTGTCGCCAATGCGATCGGCAAAGGCGTCGAGTACGCGGCGGGTGCGGTTGAGGGCTTTTTTCTCGCACTGGCTGACAAAAATTACCATCATAAGCCGCACGCCTCTTTATTACCCATAACACTTTACTCGGTGGTAGGCTCATTTGGTGAGCCTAGATGATCAACTGCCCTAACATGCTGTACCAGCAGGGCTTTTCTAAGTTCTTCTGGCTGAAATATGCGTATATCCGCACCGTATCTCATTAAATCGCGCACCAGTTCGGTGAGATTGTCGCCGATGGGCAGGTGCATGATCACGCCGCCGTCTTGCTGTGCCTCTAATACTTGCTGGCTGTGCCAGAGTTCATCCCGCACCCATTTGGCGACGTTGGCGCTGAATTGAATGCTTGCCGTGCCCGTTTTCTCGCCACCAAAAATACCGTAGGTATCTGCGTAGAATGCTTTAAGTTGCGGTTCAGGTACGGAGTGGAAAGCGTCGTCGCTGGCTTCGATATGGGTGAACTTTTCCACCGCGAAGGTGCGCATCGCGTGCTTGCTGTGGCACCAGGCGATCAAATACCAGTTTTCGCGGTAATAAAGCAGTCTCTGGGGCGACAACATGCGCTCGGATGCGCCGCTAGAACGTGCCTGATAATGGGTTTTTATACAGCGCTGCTCATCGACTGCGCGCAACAGCGGCTTGAAGTTGTTGCTGGTATCAAGTCGTGATTGTTGGTGAATTGCATCCAGCGAGGCGCGTTTGTGCTTAGGTTGATCCAACAGTTTGGTCAAGCGCTTGAGAACCGGCGCGAGCGCATCTTTGTGAATATCGGCTTGTATCAGAGCGCTGAGGCGTTGGTAGCTTTCCAGCAAGATGCCAATTTGCTTTTGGTTGAGCAATTCGCCACCCAGGTTAGTAAGCCCTCGGCTTTTATCATCGAGCCGATAGCCTTGGTTCGCTGGCGGAAAGACGGTGACATTTTGCTCCCGCAGCTGTTTGAGAGCCCGTTTGAAGGTGGCGGAGGAGATCCCAAGCTCTTCCTGAATGTATGGCTGGCTGATGCCGTAGCGTTTGCTCTCAAGTAACTCGTACAAGCGCAACGCCTGTATTTTACTCATCACGACCTCCTCCCAAAGCCAACCCTTTAACAGTGCTGAACATATAGTCCAAAGCTTTGTGCTTGGTGAATGCGTGCAAACACTGCTGACGGAATTCCTGTTCCTTGGCATTTTCGTTGGCGCAGATGAATGCCAATGGCAGTACGAGGGCATCTTTGATGAGGTCGGCGATGTCGAACACTAGGGCGCCGCGGCGGGTTTTGCCGTGCATTACTGCAAAGCCGTGGGGAATCCCGAGCACCCAAGCGGTAGTCGCACCCAGGCCATAGGCCAGGTAGTTGCCGTGGTTGAGAAAAGCGTTGGCTTTGTCGATGCCATCATGGTTGCGGCTAAAGCCTGCGTGGTTGGTGTTGTGCGCGGCAAGTTTGTAGAGGTCTTTGGTGAGCCGTGCTTCAAGTTGCAGCAGGTGCATCACCTGGCTTTGTCGTTGGATGTCGCGATCGTATTGCGCCAGCATCTCGCTGAGGGCGGTTTGACTGCTGTCAAAACCTGCGTTTTTGAGGTCTTGATCTTTTGCCCACACGCGGCGTAAAAACTCGGTGCGCGCGCATTGCAGTTGCCTGGCCGCTTGCAGGCGTTTGCTGTCATCAAACCACCACGAAAGCCAACCCTGCACATACTCGGTGGGGCGGTATTCGCTCTGCGGGCTCAGCCATTCAATCTCTGTCGCCATCAGTAAGGGTGTGGCGCCACCGCCGCTAAAGCCCACCAGCACGCCCGCTTGCGCCAACATACGCATAGCCGCCTGGGTGATTGAAGTACCCGTCCCCAAAAGAATACAGGTGGTGTTGGCGATAGGAATGTTGTAGTACAGGTTCTCCTTTTCCGCCTCCGTAAGATACAAAACCCGGCCGTCTTTCTGCATCACCCGACAGTGCTCAAGATAGTAAATATTCGCGCGTTTAGAATGCAGTATCGCCTTTAGATCGGTAAGTTGCTCCATAGCGACTACCTCCTCCCCTCACCCTGGCTGCCTATACGGCTTAGCATGTGTCTTTGTTATCAGTTCGTGCAGGTATGTTGTAACATCAAACTGATCTTCACAACAGGGAAAACCAGGTTTTATAAAAAACCTGCATGGGCATGCTGGCATGAGATGGCATTCAAGACTGGCCTGGTACCCACCCGCAACCAACAAGCCGCCGGTGTTCTTTTTAAAACCCCCTCTTCGCCAGCTTTAGCTGCTTATAAAACGCCTCGCGTTCCTGCTGGGCGAGGAGGTCTAGTTGATCGGCCAGTTTGTTGTAGTCCAGGGGCATGCGGCCTTTGATCATTTTGGCGCAGAACAGGGCGTAGCGGCGCCATTCGTCGCCGATGTTGGTAAAGTCGTTTGACAACTGAGCGAGTTCGTCGTGGTGGTAGCGCTGGGCGAGTTCCTGCAGGAAAGAGGCGTGTAAAAAGCGAAAGCCACCGCCGCCGGTGCCGATTTCTTCCTGCATTCTCACCATGTGGCCGATAAACAGCTTGCCTGTTTCCGGGGTTTTGCTGAGGCTTCGCACTTTTTTTGCAACTCTGCGAAGCCCACGATTACCCACAATGGGCACCGGGGAAAACAGCATATTTTTTGCCGAGGTAAACACCGCTTGTTCAGCGGGTTTTTTAAGGTCGCGCCCTTCGATAGCATGCGCTAGATAATACAAATGCCCCTTCGGTGCGAGGGGGCCTTTGACAAAACGCGCTTTTTGCAGATCTGCTGCGGGGGTTTTTACCGCATTTTCAAAGGTGGGGTCGCTGATTAAATAAGCACCATTTTCTTTGCCGTAAACCACGAGGTTGTGGGCGTTAAAATGAAAACGCATATCCGGCGGAAAATAGGGCAGCCAATAAACCGAGGTCTGCAAACCCACCTTGCGCCCGGCTTGTAGATGATCGTCAAGCGCCTGCATACCTTTTGCCGCGCTGCGGTATTTTTCTCGCACCAGCGGCAGGTTCAAGCGTTTGCCCAAACGCTTTACGATATAACCCGGCGGCATGCGGTAGGAAATCAACGGCAGGCCACCGAGTTTAATCATCGGAATATAGGCAAAGCTGATTGCAGCGGCAAGGCCAAAGGCCATCGGTTCGGACATTTCCAACCCTGCATCCCGAAGCAGTGCGGCCATCACCCCGCTTTCGCAGTGGGCGGCCTGTTGATGGGTAAATTCACTCATACGGGCAGTTTGCCTGTTTTTAAATCATTCAAATCAACGCCGAGCGCCTCGGCATAAACAGCGAGTTGCTTGTCGCTTAAACGGGCAAATACATCTGGTTTCAGGTGGCGTTTTACCCGCCATTTAGATTGCCCGGTACTTTGCGCGAGCAAACCCAGATCCATGCGACAGTGATACATATAAAACTCCAGCACGCTGGATTGCCCGGCTAAAACCCGCGCTTTGGCCGCCTCTGCCTCCTGCTCCAGTTGCGACAGCGCCTGACTGAGTACAGTGTGCTCTGGCTCCCAGCCGCTGGAGGGAGTCAACTTGTATTGGCCATCGCTGTCAATGGCGTACAGCCCTTTGCGGACACCTGCGTAAGAGCTGTTGTTATCCTGGGGAACGTCGCTTTGTTTCATGGATTCTGACTATCGCAAACAGTGAGTAAGACAAACGCACAGGAAAAACGGCCCGACTCCGGCACATAACACAAAATGCGCTGGCCAGTTTTTAGTTTTCCCGAGCGCACAAATTCATCGAGCATAATATAAATAGACGCAGAGCCCGTATTGCCCCGCTCGGTCAGGTTACTGTACCAACGCTCGTAGGGAATGGTGAAGTCGAGCGCGGCCAGTGCATCGTATACACGCTCACGAAAATAGCCCGATGAGTAATGCGGTAAAAACCAGTCGATCTCATCGGCATTTAGCCGATAGCGTTTGATAATCGCCGCCAGCGGTTGGCTCAGGGTTGTGGCGACAATATTGGCGTTTAATTGTTTAACATCCTGCTTGAGTACCATAGTGGATTTTTCGCTGAGCGCCTGCAAAGGCTGATCCAGCCAGCCCAGCAGTGAACCGTCTTCCTGTTTGTCGCCCCCGGCATACATGCACACCGCCTGCTGATTGGCGTAGGAGCGTTGATACACCCATTCAATACGCAGGGATGGGCCGTTTTTGCGCGGTGTATTTTTTACCAGCCAGGCTCCCGCGCCATCGGACAGCATCCAGCGCAGAAAATCTTTCTCAAAGGCCAGTTCCGGGGTGCGCGCAAGCTCCTGCGCTGCACTTTCGATTTCACCGCTAAAATGCCGTTCACGAAGGAGCGGGGAAACACGTTCAGACCCCGTGCTGACTGCACAATCCGCCGCGCCACTTGCTACCGCGTAGCGCGCATATTGCAAAGCCGAAATGCCCGCCACACAAATACCCGTTGCGGTGTTCACTTCACAGGGCGCCGAGCCGAGTTCGCCGTGTACCATAACGCCGTGACCGGGAGCGAGCTGATCGGCAAAGGTTGTACCACAGCTCAATAAGTCCATATCGGCCAAGGTAAATTCCTCATCCTGCAGGGCGCGAATTGCCTCGGCGGTGAGCTGTACATTACTGTGGCTGGGCAAACCCGTCGCCCGGTCAATGGCATAATAACGTGAGCGGATGCCATTGCTGCGCAATACAATAGAACGCGCTCTGGACGGGCGATCACCGATTTGGCCAAGCACCGACTCCATATCATCGTTAGATACCGGCTCATTCGGTAAAAAGGAAGCAGTGTGAGTAATATAAACAGGCTTCATAATTCTCCAGACGGCCAGGCGTAGTGGGATTTTTGCTGCGCGTGACGCTTGGCCAGTTTCGCAGCAAACAATTTTTTCAATATAAAGCTTAAAGGCACAACAGTAACAATTAAAGTCAGTAAAAACAGAATATAGACGACAAGTACCGGCTTGCGCTGCCAACTGCCCTGCCTGCCCACCGCGCGAAACAATGCGCCCCAGGCCTTAAAACTGCGCTTGCCCGCTTTTTCGCTGGCCAGCAATGCCGGATCCACGCTAACGGCCTGCAGGTTTTGTAAGACCGTTTCGTCAAAAGGTTTACCCTGCGCAATCCACTGTGCCAAACGCTCGCCAAAACGGCGGCAGTTGGCAACATCTGACTCTGACACCCCCGCCCTGGGAATGCGACCGCCGAGGCGAGGCCCCGGATTGCCGGTAAGCACCCACAGCGGAGTGGCGATAAAACTACCCGCTGTGCCCGCCTCATCAACCAGTGCCACATTGCCCACCAGTTTGCCGCCGTTGTTTGCAATCAGTGTTTTGCAGTCTTCCTGCGCCATCAGCCACATATTGCGACAGGCGATCAAGGTAATCACCGGCGTCCCCCCGGCCATAAGCTGCGCGCATGCCTTACTTTGCAAAAACGCAGTGGTGGGCAAGGACGGCGACAAGAACCAGACTTGATAGGCTAGAATAACTAAATCGTAATGCTCACTGGGGTTGAATGTAAAAGGCGCCAGCACGGGTACATCCTGATACACCGTTTCCGGAAAGGTATCGAAGAATCGAAAAAACGGCCAGGGAAATGGATAGTCAGGCTCGGGCTTGAGCACTTCTTCAACCAGTTCTACGCCGGCGGCATCGCGCAGCGGAGCGATAAACTGCTCAAGCACACGGCTTAGCTGCCCACTCTGAGAATAATGCACAGCCAGAATTTTCACGCCAGTATTTGCTCGGGGGTATTCAGTTATTAACACGCATTCTAGCATAGCTGCATCTGCTAGAATGTGCGTATGAACACAGAATCAACATCTTCTTATTGGAGAAAATTTACCGTCTGCGCGGCGCACCCTGTGTTGCAAGCGCATTTTCCCGGCAGGCCCATGTTGCCGGGAGCGATGCTGTGCGCCTTGATCGAGCAGCACTGCATCGGCGAGGCCAACATCAGCAAGGTGCGGTTTACTGCGCCGGTGCTCCCCGATCAAGAAGTAAGCACTTACTACTGTGAAGGACCAAGGCAGACCTGGCGTTTCACCGCAAGCGTGGAGGGTAAGGAGGTCGCCAGTGGGCACATTCGCATCGCCTGAAAAAGGGTATCGGCACTTGCCCTACGGCAAGACCTTACAATTACTGGATGACATCAGCCACTGTGACCAAACGACTATTTGCGCCCTCGCCCACCACTGGCGCAACGCAGCGACGCTGTTGTCGGGTGCTACAGAAGGTTCGCCGTCAATTCGTGCCATCGCCCTGCTGGAATTTGCGGCACAGGCCATGGCCTTACACGGTATCAGCCAGGGCGATACAAATGCCGCCGCAAAGCAAGTCAGCGTGTTGAGTGTGAAAAAACTTCGCGCCTGTGCACAAGTGCCGGAAAGCACTGCGCCACTTGAGGTCAAAGCCGAGCTGATGACCCAGTTGGAGGGCAGCGCACAATATCGCTTTCAGGTCGGTCTTGATGATAATGAACTGCTAGCGGGCGAGCTGCTGGTACTTGCACGCACGCCCTGAGCCTGTCAATTCTACTACCAAATGAAGAGTTACCGCGGCCTTTACGATCGGCGGATTTACTTGCTCATAGCCGCCTTGTATTTGCGAATCTCGGTGTTAAAACGACCGGCGACCTCCTGCTCCAGGCCAATGGCTTCGTTAAACCTGGTGCTGGCAGAGTTGTAAGCCTCCTGCGCTTTGGCAAGGCTTGCCTCGTCTGCAACTGCGGCATCGGCTTTGGCTTGCTCAATGACCTTTTCCAGACAACTGCGATAGTCAAACATGCCGCTTTGATACGCCTTTATGGCTTTTTGTCCTTCCAGCATTTGCGCTTTGGTAGCGGTCGCGCCGTCTGGCAAATCAGGCGTTTTTGGGAGTTTACAGTCATCGGCCATTGCCACACTGCCCGCTAACATAGCGGTCACAACAATTATAGGCTTTAACATACCGTGTGCCTCGTATTAAAAACAAAAGTAGTTATTGCATAATCCATTGATACAGAACAAATAATAACGAATATGTCACCGTACTGGTGAAGTATCCGGACTAGGCATTGTCCCTCAAGCCGGCGATGGGCTCTACTTGCCAGAGCGGTATTATTGGGAGGGAACTTTTAGCGCTTTGGGTATTATTGCGCTCCCACCCACAGGCGCTCCAGCCCGTGTGCTTTTTCCAGTTCTCTGGCGATAACTTCAGCCGCTGCGCGCGAAGGCTGGTTGATAATACGCACCCGGTACAAAGTACCATTTGCCGTATCCACCGGGCTTACCGTGGTTTGGCGGCTATCGCTGCTTAGCTGTTTGGCCCAGCGACTGGCAACGGCGCGGTCGCGATAAGCACCAAAATTGACAAACCAGCCGCCTTTGACGACTGTCGGCTCGACCTTGCTCACAGGGGGTTTAGCCGGTGTCTTGCTTACAGGAGGTTTAGGTGTCGCCAGAGGCTTGGCCGCCCCAGTGCTCGCGGTGGCATCAGGTTTTGTCGATTTGGCGTCCGCCTGCTGTTTGACTGGCGCTTTTGCCGTTTCAGTATCGGTGTCCGCGGTAACTCCTGTCGCCACCAGGCGTTCGTATTTTTTCTGAAGTGCTTCGTACTCCACGGTCAGCGTTGCGTTGTTTTCACGCAAGGCACGCACGCTGTTTCGCAGATCCACATTTCTCTGCTCCATCACCGCCAGCGCCTCCTGGGTGGACTGGAACTGCTGCGCATCCGGCGCGACCGCCAACCTGCTGGATAACTCACGCACCTCTTCCTTTAAGGATACGCGATCTTTCACCACACCATAGGCACCTATTGCGACCAGTATTACCGCCAGCGCTGCGGCGCTAATCAAACCCCAGGGCATCCCTGCTGCCGCGGGCACAGGTGGTGTATAGCTATCCTCCCCCGGCGGGGGCTCAGGGGTATTTTGATAAGCGACAGCGCGGGCTGGTGCAACCGCTTCCTCAACGACCGCGGCTGAGTCCGCCACGACTTCCTCCGCATCATCAGGCAAATCGGACAAGTCGTAATCATCCGCTTGATCGTGCTCGTAGTAGCTGTCTTCAATGTCATCCTCATACACATCGAGGCTGTCACTGGGCACATCGCCCGAGCCTGCGGCGTCGGTATCGGCATTAGCAAAATCGGCTAGAGAATCCAGGTCACGCTCGCGATCTCGTTGCTCAAAGTCCTCGGCGTCGAAGTCTTCCGTAGCAAAGCTGAGCTGATCTTCATACGACCCTGAGTCCTGTTCAGCGGATTGATCATGGTCGACGTCAGTGTCCGATGGTGGCCTGTTGCTCATAGCATATTCCTCAACGTGGTTTTGCTCAGACACAAAACGCCTAACATACTAGACCAGCGGCGTAGTATCAACGCCCTACTGACTCGTTCTTAAGGCTTTACTTTTCTTGTTCAGCAGTTTTGATTAAATCCGCCTGTGTCGCTATCCAACTGTTGACGCGCTGTTCAAGCATCGCCAACGGAATAGGACCGGTACCCAAAACCAGGTCGTGAAACTTTCGAATATCAAAATTGTCACCCAGGGTTTTCTCAGCCTCTACCCGCAGAGCTTTGATGGTCAGCTCGCCCATTTTGTAACCCAGCGCCTGCCCCGGCCAGGAAATATAACGATCCACTTCCACCTCGATATCTTTGCGCGACAGCGCCGTATTCGCGGCCATATAGTCAATAGCTTGATTGCGCGACCAACCCAATGCGTGAATACCGGTATCAACCACCAGGCGACAGGCGCGCCACATCTCAAAACTCAAACGGCCGAAGTGCTCGTAGGGCGTGGTGTATATACCCATTGCGATTCCCAGGTATTCCGCATACAGGGCCCAACCCTCAACATAGGCGGTAAAACCCAGGTGCTGGCGAAATTCGGGTAAGCCTGTAAGTTCCTGCGCCAGGGCAATTTGCAGGTGATGCCCCGGCACGGCCTCGTGAGCCGTGAGTGCGGGCAGGCCAAACAGCGGACGCGAGGGCAAGTCCCAGGTGTTGACCCAATAGGTTCCCGCCTGCGTGGGTCTGGTGCCGCCCACATACCGCCCGGAGGTGTAGTCCGGCGCAATCGCGGCGGGTACGGGTGCAATGGTGTAGGGCTTGCGCGGCAGTTTACCGATCAAGGCGGGTACTTCACCGTTGATTTTATTGGCTATCCACATGGCCTGCTTTAGCAGCTCTTGTTCGGTTTTGGCGTAAAAATCGGGATTTTGCCGCAAACTGGCAATGAAAGCCTGTAGATCTCCCTTAAAGCCAAGCTGTTGCATAATCCCGCGCATTTCGCCCTGGATGCGTTTCACCTCCGCCAAACCGATGTTGTGAATTTCCTCAGCAGTTTTATTGGTGGTGGTATGGTGGCTTATCAGGTATTTGTAATAGGGATCACCCTTCGGTTGATGCAACAGCCCCGGACGCGGCGCGGCGGCCTGGGTATACGGGCCTGCAAAAAAATCGTGAAGTTGTTGCAGCGCGGGTAGTACACGTTCATCAAACAGCGCCCTGGCTTGAGCGCCAATGCTTTTGCGCTGCGCCTGGCTAAAGTCTTTTGGAAACTCGGTGAAAGGCTGATACAGCGGGTTCTTCTCTAGCGTGGTCATGGCCAACTGTTTAGCCAAAGCCACGATGGGTGCCATGCTGATGCGCGCCTGCACACGGTCGGTTTTGATGCCCTGCTGCAGCAGCGCTGTGTTTTGCGCCAGGTAAGCCGGCACGGCCGCGAGGCGGGCAAGATAGTCTTCGTAGTCCTTCGGTGTATCGAAAGGGCGACTGGCGCGGGGCAAAAACATCAGTTCGAACAAAAAGCCCGCCTGCGTACCCTGGGCGTAAACATAGTCAGCCAGTGCAAACCCTTCGAGCGCCTGGGTCAGCTGATATTCAAACAGGCGATAGCTGAGTTGATCTTCGGCATTTAGGTCGTCGAACTCAATCGCCCGCAACCTGGTCAACAGTGCCTGATTGCTGTGGTTCGCGGCGGTTAAGGCTTCTAAAGAGGCATTGGGGATTTTATCTGCATACTCCTCATAGCCAAGCTGGGCGGCAAACAAGGGCGATTGCGCCAGGCTTTGCTGCCAGGCCTCATCGAATAGCTGGTGCAGCTCGTCTTTGGCACCCGCATTGACGAACAAGGGCGTTAATAAAAGTGCCGCGCAGGCGAGACCGTATTTCAGCATTTTGTAACTCCATCAGTGCAGCGCGCATTATAGCGCGAAAACCAGCGGCGCCAGGCGCGGTTTTCCTTAACCGACACAAATCAGGTTACAATGCGAAAATGGACGTCAGCGATATACTCTCCCCCTTAAATGAAGCCCAGCGCGAGGCGGTGGCCGCGGAAAACCACCACCTGCTGGTACTCGCCGGTGCAGGCAGTGGCAAAACCCGTGTGCTTGTGCACCGCATCGCCTGGTTGATTCGCGCCGAGGGCTTGTCGCCCCACGCTATTTTAGCGGTGACCTTCACCAACAAGGCCGCCAGGGAAATGCGCCATCGCCTTGAGGATATTCTCGGCATATCCGTGCGCAGTATGTGGGTGGGCACCTTTCACGGTCTGGCGCATCGCCTGCTAAAAACCCACTGGCAGGATGCCAAACTGCCACAGGATTTTCAGATTTTAGACGCCGACGACCAGTTGCGCCTGGTTAAACGTATCTGCCGCGAACTGGAGCTGGATGAAAATCGCTGGCCGCCCAAACAGATTCAATGGTTTATCAACGCGCAAAAAGACGAAGGCCTGCGCGCTGCGCATGTGGATGTGTCTGCTGGTGACTTGTATATTCTCACCATGGTGAGAGCCTATACCGCCTACGAGCAGGCCTGCCAGCGGGCAGGCTTGGTGGATTTTGCCGAACTGCTGCTGCGCGCCCACGAGTTGTGGCTTAACAACCCCAGTTTGCTCGGGCATTATCAGGCTAGATTTCGCCAAATACTGGTGGATGAGTTTCAAGATACCAACACCATCCAATACGCCTGGCTTCGGGTGCTGGCGGGCAAGCAGGTGCCCGTCGTGGCAGTGGGTGATGACGACCAGAGTATCTACGGCTGGCGCGGTGCAAAAATCGAAAATATTCAACGCTTTAGTCAGGACTTTGAGGGCGCGCAAATTGTGCGCCTGGAACAAAATTACCGCTCCACTCAAAACATCCTCGCTGCAGCCAACGCCGTGATTCATCACAACGCCGGACGTTTGGGCAAAGAACTGTGGAGCGCCGGTGAGCAAGGTGAAGCCATCAGCGTGTACGCCGCATTTAACGAGCAGGATGAAGCGCGCTTTATCACCGAACAAACCCAGAACTGGTTGAATGAGGGCAATACTCGCTCCTCGGTGGCGGTGTTGTATCGCTCCAATGCGCAATCTCGGGTATTGGAAGAAGCCTTCATCCGCGCCGACATTCCCTACCGCATTTACGGCGGCCACCGCTTTTATGAGCGCATGGAAATTCGCAACGCTCTGGCTTATATGCGCCTGCTGGCCAACCGCACCGACGATGCCGCTCTCGAACGGGTCATCAACACCCCACCGCGCGGCATTGGCGCAAAGACTCTGGAAATCCTGCGTAACACGGCGCGGGAGGCGGGCGTCCCACTGTGGCAGGGTATTCATTTATGCAGAACTCAGGGGCGCATGAAAGGTCGCGCCCTTGCGGCGGTGGAGGGTTTTGTCACCCTGATCGATGAAATGGACAGCGGCAGCGAAGATTTACCACTGTACGAACTGGTTGAACACGTGCTGCAACACTCGGGCTTACTCACCTATCATAAGGCGGAAAAGGGCGAGAAAGGCCAGGCGCGGGTGGAAAACCTGGAGGAACTGGTCAACGCCGCGCGGGCATTTAACCCCGAAGACGGCAGCCTTGCGCCGTTGCAGGAGTTTTTGGCCAATGCCGCACTGGATGCCGGTGACGCGCAGGCGGATGACCACGAAGACAGCGTGCAACTGATGACCTTACACGCCGCCAAGGGTCTGGAGTTTCCGCTGGTGTTCTTAGCTGGGCTGGAGGAGAACTTGTTTCCCCATCAAATGTCCATCGAAGAACCCGGGCGCCTGGAAGAAGAGCGCCGCCTGTGCTACGTGGGCATTACCCGTGCGATGCAGAAACTGTATTTGAGCTACGCCGAATCGCGGCGCCTGCACGGCAGCGACAGCTACAATTCACCTTCGCGTTTTTTGCGGGAGATTCCAGCGGAACTATTAGAAGAAGTTCGCTTGCACAGCACCGTAAGCCACCCGGTCAGCCATATACTGACCGCCGCCGTCCCCGATACCGGCTTGAGCCTGGGGCAGCATGTTTACCATCAAATATTCGGCGAGGGTGTGGTGATGAATTTTGAAGGACGTGGCAGTAGCGCCCGAGTGGAAGTAAACTTCCACGATGAAGGCAGTAAATGGCTGGTGGTGCAGTACGCCAACTTGCAGTTAATGAACTAGCGATCACAAAAGGATAACACTCTATGCGCTTCGAACAACGATTTTTACCCGTGGTTGTGCTCGCTTTAGCAGCGGCGCTGGTACTCACTTTAGGGCTTTGGGCGATGCAAAAATCGCAGCTCACAACAAGCGCTGCCAAAACCAGCAGCGCCACAGAGGACGAAGTCATCCATTGGAAGCTGGTCACCACCTGGCCCGCGAACTTCCCCGGTCTTGGCACGGCACCTGTCAATTTTGCAAAATGGGTGAACGAGGCAAGCGGTGGGCGTTTGCAAATCAAGGTTTACGGCGCGGGTGAGATTGTGCCGGCCTTTGAGGTATTCGATGCGGTATCACAGGGTGTTGCCGAAGCCGGTCACAGCGCTGCGTACTACTGGAAAGGCAAACTGCCGGGCACAGTGTTTTTTACCGCCATTCCCTTTGGTATGACCACACAGGAAACCAACGCCTGGCTGCACTATGGCGGCGGCATGGAACTGTGGCGTGAACTTTATGCGCACGCGGGCGTTGTTCCCTTCGCCGGTGGCAGCACCGGGGTACAAATGATGGGCTGGTTTAACAAACCCATCGAAAAACCCGAAGATATCAATGGCCTGAAAATGCGTATTCCCGGGCTTGCTGGTGAAGTCTTTAACGAAGCCGGCGGCACCGCCGTGCGCCTGCCGGGCAGCGAGCTTTATACCTCACTGCAAACCGGCGTAATCGATGCCACCGAATGGGTAGGGCCCTACAACGATTTAGCCTTTGGTATGCACCAGGTTGCCAAATACTATTACTACCCCGGCTGGCACGAGCCGGGCGCAATGCTGGAGTTTATCGTCAACGAAAAAGCGCTTAAAGCACTGCCTGAAGACTTACAAACTATTGTGCGCCTCGCCGCCCGTGCGGTTAACCAGGATGTGCTCGACGAATTCACAGCCCGCAACAATGCCGCCCTGCGCGAGCTGGTCAACACTCACGGCGTCACCCTGAAACAAATGCCGCCGGCAGTGGCCAGGCGTTTATTTGAAGCCTCGCAAACCGTCATGGATGACCTGGTTGCGGACGACCCCATGGCCGCCAAGATCAACAGCTCCTACCAAAAATTCCTGACCGATGTGAGCGCCTACCACGGCTTGTCAGAACAAGCCTATATCAACATGCGCAGCGGTTTGTTGGAGCCTTAGCCCGGATATTTCACCAGTACGCTCGGTAAGTTCTTGGGCCCCCTACACCAAGCCCACAGCAACTACTGCGAGATGGTGCGCGTGCGGTGGTTTTCGTCGATGGCGACAAACACAAACACGCCTTCGGTGACCTTAACCGGTTCGTTGTCATCTTTGGCGTTGATCCACACCTCCACCAACATGCGCACAGAACTGCGACCAATTTCTAAACAGTCGGTATAACAGCTCACCGTTGCACCCACGTGCACCGGACTTAGAAATGTCATACCGGAAATCGCCACCGTGGCAACGCGGCCATTGGCAATTCTGGCAGCGGCGCTGGCACCCGCTAAATCCATTTGCGAGAGCAACCAGCCGCCAAAAATATCACCTGCGGGGTTGGTGTCTCTCGGCATCGCAATCGTCTGTAAAGAGAGTTCGCCCGAAGGCAAAGGGTTAGTGTCCAGATCCGTATCATTACTCATTGTGTCTATCCGTTACAAAATCAATCCAGCGGCAGCTTTGACGGCAGCCAGGTAGCGAGTTCAGGCCAGAACCAAAGTATCGCCATTACCAGTAACTGAATGACAATAAAGGGAATTACCCCCTTATAGATGGCTCCCGTAGGCAGTGTTTTAGGTGCCACACCGCGCAGGTAAAACAGGGCAAAACCAAAGGGCGGGGTGAGAAAGGAGGTTTGCAGATTCAGTGCAATCATAATGCCCAGCCACACCGGGTCTACGCCCATCATCAGCAAAACAGGGCCGACAATAGGCACAACCACAAAGGTGATTTCGATAAAATCCAAAATAAAACCGAGCAGGAAAATCACCACCATCACCACAAGTACCGCGCCTGTAACGCCGCCAGGCAGAGTGGCAAAATAACTTTGAATCAGCTCATCGCCACCGAAACCGCGAAATACCAGGGAAAACATGGCGGCACCGATCAGAATCAAAAACACCATCGCGGTAACGCGCAGAGTTTCTTCACTGACGTCTTTCAATAACTGGCGACTCATTTGCCCGCGCAACAAGGCCAGTACCAGCGCGCCGCTGGCACCCACGCCCGCCGCTTCGGTGGGTGAAGCGCGCCCCGTCAAGATGCTGCCCAACACCAGGACAATTAGCACCAGCGGCGGCAATAAACTTCCGAACAACTGTTTCAGGTTTATGCGTTCATGCTGAGTATCTGCGGGCATGTGCGCGGGTTTTAACAAGGCCGTGCCGAGTAAATACAGCAGATAGAAGCCGACCAGAACCAGGCCAGGTAGCAGCGCGCCCACAAACAAATCGCCCACGGACACCACCTTGGGGTTGTACACATTCTGCGCTAATTGCGCCTGTTGATAGGCATTTGACAAGGTGTCGCCCAACAGTACCAGGGCAATCGATGGTGGAATAATCTGCCCCAGGGTGCCGGTGGCACAAATCGTACCTGCGGCCAGTTCGGGCTTATAGCCGCGCGACAGCATACTCGGTAGCGACATCAAACCCATGGTAACCACAGTTGCACCCACAATACCGGTGCTTGCTGCCAGCAACATGCCCACAATGACCACGGAAAACCCGAGTCCTCCCCGAAAAACACCAAACAGGCGCGCCATCGAGCTGAGTAAGTCCTCGGCGATACGGGATTTTTGAAGCACCACGCCCATCAGCACAAACAACGGCACGGCAAGCAATTTCTGATTGGTAATGATGCCAAATAAACGGTTGGGCAAGGCGCTTAAAAAAGCGGGGTCAAAGCCGCCAAGCAAGATACCACCCGTAGCAAAAGCCAGTGCCGTACCCGCCAGGGTAAGTGCTACGGGATAGCCCGCCATAAGCAACAGACAGACGGCGGCGAACAAATACAGGGCGCTATACTCAGGCATCGGGGCGCTCCTTAATCAATTCACACACGGCTTTGGCACCCTGCACCAGCCCCTGCAGCAATAACAACACCGCAAATACCGGAATCAGTGTTTTTAACAGGTACACCGCAGGTATACCTCCTGGTTCAGGCGAACTTTCAAAGCCTGCCCAGGATTCACCAACATAGGCAAGGCTTCCCCAAAACACCAGCACGCAAAAAGGAATCAGAAACAAGACCGTGCCCAGTGCATCCACCCAGGCCTTGCCGCGCGCGCTGAAGCTTCGGTAAAAGATGTCCACTCGGACATGGGCATCCTGCTGCAGGGCATAAGCCGCCCCCAGCATGAACAGGCAGCCGTGCAGGTACATCACCGCCTCCTGCAAAGCAATGCTGCCCCAGTTAAAGCCGTCTCGCAGCACGACAATGATCAGCATCAACAGCGCCATCACCAGGCAGACATAGCCCAGCGTCAAACCCAGTCGCTGCGTAAAACAATCCAAGCGCTTTAGTAAACCACTCAAAGAAACACTCCTTCAGGGTTTTTGATTATCTTAGTTGCGAGTATCATAGCCGCTTAAGTGCCAGGAAAACAGACCGGATAGACCATGCTTAGCGTTATTTCTCCCGCCAAGACCTTGGATTACGAGACCAAAGTACCAACCCGCCGCAAGACCCAGCCTGAATTGTTGGACTACAGCGCAGCATTGATCGAGGATGCCCGCAAGCTAAGCCCCGACGCCATTCGCGAGCTGATGGGGGTGAGCGAGGCTATCGCCCAACTCAATCACCAGCGTTTCATGAACTGGCACACGCCGTTTGATCTGGATAACGCCCGCCAGGCACTGTTTGCTTTCAAGGGCGATGTCTACACGGGGCTGGATGCCTACACCCTCGACAAGGACGCCCTCGGTTTTGCCCAACAACATCTGCGCATGCTTTCCGGGCTCTACGGTGTGTTGCGCCCCCTTGATTTAATGCAGCCCTACCGCCTGGAGATGGGGCTGAAGTTTGCCAACAGCGGCGGTAAAAACCTGTACGAATTCTGGGGTGAGCACATCACCGCAGCGCTTAACAAACAGCTAAAAAAAATTGGCTCCCCTGTGCTGCTAAACCTGGCATCTAATGAATACTTCAAGGCGGTAAAACCGAAACTGCTGAATGCCGAGGTGATTACCCCGGTATTTAAAGATAAGAAAGGCGACAAATACCGCGTGATTTCGTTTTTTGCCAAAAAAGCCCGCGGTCAGATGGCGCGATATATCGCAGAGCGGGAAATCACCGACCCCGCCGCGCTAAAAGACTACGACGTGGCCGGTTATTACTACAGCGAGGCGGATTCCTCCGCCCGTGAGATGGTGTTTTTACGCGACGAAGCCTAAACACTGACTTCGTCGCGCAAGCTTTTTATTCGCCTAGCGGCGAACGCGGCGCGATGCACCAACTGCTAACAAGCCCAGTGCCAACAACAAACCGCTGGCAGGTACGGGTACACCGGCAGGGTCGGGATCGGGGTCAGTGGGAGTCAGGTCGGCGTTAAACCAGATATAGGTATTGTTCAAAACAGTGTGCAGGTCACTGGTTAATGAACTTTCCAGTATAACCGAATTACCTTGGCCATCACCAAAGCCTGTAGCGGCTACCTGGCTGGTATTAGTTTGCGTCCAACCCATTTCCTGATAGAAGAAGCCGATGGTGCCTTCACCTGTCGGTAAGACGAAATCATCACTGCGCAGCACCAACTGGAAGCTGTTGGTGGGCTGACTATGTTGATTGTACCAACCCACGTTATTCCAGGTGACCACCAGTTGATTGTCACTCAGATCGTAATACACCAGGTCGGAGTTGCGGGTATCGACGTCACCGAAGAACGGTGAAATGATCGGAGCATTCGCACCGGTAGGCCCGTCTGGGCGATAGGCGCTAATACCCTCACCAAAGCTGACATTACCGTTATTGTTAATAAACAAGCTTGAATAGGTTGTACCGTAAAAGGTGACATTAAAGCCCAGATCTACTTGCGTATAGCCATCATCATTTGCTGGCAGATTGTTTGCACCGAACGTATCAGTGTAATAGCCACCAGCGGTGTACACACCCGGTGACGAGTTGAGATTAGAATCGGCGATAGTGACAACCGTTGCCTGAGTGTTAACACTGAATGCGGCGCCCAGCAAAAACGCTGCTGCGGCAGCGGGCTTACGCAGTTGTTCAAAATTTATCATAGAAAATACCCTCTAAAGTTAACCAATACGTCATCTTTCTTTATCTGGCTGATACCAGCTAAGAATACCTATGCAAAATTCACACCCATTTTTTAACTTATTGTTTTATTTCTATTTTATTGTTTTCTTTGCTAGCAGTGTAAACCAAGTGTAAAGAAAGCTGACACCGCCGTTGGCGTATGCAAAAGACGTATAATATGTACGGGTATTGGCTGTAAATTCTGTGCTTAATGACAACGGAGTATCGTACTGTCTTCCTAACACCAAAGCCTGACAGCTTGCTAAGGTGATATCGCCATAATATGAAACCGCCCCCAAACATCGGCACTGATACTAAAGAGTGAATCCTGGTTTTGATTTTGCAAAAACGCTGTCATCACACCCGCACTTCGTGTGCCATACTCGCCCAAATCGCTGCTAAATTGCCGTGCGCAGGTATATTTTTGACAGTGCTCAATTTGCGCCCGAGTAAACGCAGTGGAATGCTGAAAAACAATATAATCATAAGTTTTATTGTGCTCTTCAAGCCACCGTTTCACTGCCTGCCAGGTAGGAAAAGTGATAGAAAAATCAATACTGGCTATCGTTTGCTCATCTGAGTCGCTGTCATTGCTCAGCAACCACCAATGGCTGCCCTCGGCCATTGCTCTATCACTGCTCACCTTAATGCGCTGGCGGTGCTCGTGAATCGGCAGGGGGCACTCGTCCACCGCACCTAACAGCACGGGGGTTTGTGGTGCACAAATAAGCTCCTGTTTAGCCAGGGCAAGCCCTGCTTCAAATGATTGATCGCCGCGAGAAATAAAAAGATTTTTGCCGTGTAAACCCAGGTTATCCGCCACATAAAAACCGGCGGCATTACTCAGCGTATTGACAAAATGTATGGGCTTGGGCGGCTTGTGCTGGGCAAGCATAGTGCGCTGCACAGCAGTGGTATTGGTCAGCGCCGCCATACCTGAAACCAAACACACTGTGGTGTTGTCGGGTATGGATTTTTCTTTGTGACAACGCCCGCTGCCCAACAGAGCAAGTTTGATAAAACGGTCGATTCGACGATAGCGCTGCTGCCCCATATCCGCGAGGTCTTGATCGATAGCGGGCTGGTCAGCGCCGCTGTCGTCGACAAATGTGTGCGCATGAGTGCCTATCGCCAGTATTTTCATTGGGTTACGGCCTCACCGCGCGGGGTGTAGCGCAATACCAATGAACTGTTATTGCCCCCGAAACCAAAAAAATTGGCCATATAAAAACCCGGTGTTGCCGCTAGAGCATGAGTGCTTGGCGTCACGCCCTCAAGTTCCGGGTCGGCTTCACTAAAACCGCTACTGGCGGGCAGTGATGCACGCTCTAAAAAACCGGTGAACAGGGCTACTTCCAGGGCACCACAGGCGCCTAAGGTATGACCAATCGCGGGCTTTAAACAAAAAAATGGCGGTAGGTTTTTACCAAATACCGCTCGCATAGCGGCGGCTTCGGCAACATCGTTGAGAGGACTTGCGGTGCCGTGTGCTTTTATTGCATTGACTTGTTCGCGCTTAATATCAGCGCTGGCCAAGGCCTGTTCGATAACGTTGGCAATTTCAGAACCATCGGGGTTTGAGGCGGAAATGCTGTAAGTGTCGCAGGCGCTTGCACCGCCGTACACATGTACCGGCAAGTCTCCTGTCTCATCTTTAGTGAGCAAAATCGCCGCGCAGCCCTCACCCAAGGTCAAGCCGTTGCGCCGCTTATCAAAAGGTCTCATCTTGTCGGGGCTCAGCAATTGCATTACTGCAAAACCGGCGCTGGTGGTGAGATTGTAAGCCTCTACCCCCAACACCAAAGCCTGATCGTACAAACCGGCGTTAATACCGGATGCGGCGGATAAAAGAGCATTGGCACTGGCGGTGCAAGCAGTGTTACAGGCAAAATCGGGGCCGGTAAACCCCCAGCGGGTGTGCAGATAACTGCTGATTTGAAAAAACCCATCGAGCGGCAGGGGAATGGCACTATCACCCTGCGCCAGCGCTTCGGCATAAAGTGCTTCGGCCACGCCAATACCGTAACAGGATGAACCCAGAAAAACCGGCATCAGCGCCCTGGCCTGATCGTCAATAGTATGCTTTGCCAGTAAATCTTCCATCGCCTGATCGATCAAAAAATGCAAATGCGCCAGCGCATCATCGGGAGAATGGGGCACGGTTAAGTAGTTGGTCGTTAGATCCATCACGTTCGCAAACTGCTCAAGCGGAAAGCATTGTGATGCACTCGCGCCGTTTTTTAGTGCCGCGCAATGCGCATCTAAGCCGATGCCCAGATGACTGGTAATGCCGCAGGCGGCGATGCCAGCGTGATCACAAGCACTCATCAGTCGACAAGAATAAAATCAGCCAGGGTATTGAGCGAACGCAATACCGCTTTGGCTTCGTTTCCGCCCAGGTGTTTACCGTAACGGCTTTTGACCTCCAACGACACCGCAAGGCCATCTAAGGAGTCAAGCCCCAGGCGACTTTCATCCCCAAATAAGGGCTCATCAGCCGCAATGCTGGTAACGTCCACCTCAAGGTCACATTCCTCTTCCAGAAGATCGCGCAATTCGTCGAGCAGCTGTTCTTTATTCATCTTTTAGCACCAGTACTATCGCCCCAAGGACAAGACTAAAACCCAATAACAAACCCGCCTCCGGCAGCACATCCCTCACCGTTGCGGCGCGTAAAATAACATCTAAAAAACCCTGCAAACCCCAACTCATGGGCGATAAATCGCTGAGCTGCTGCATGGCGGGTGGCATCACAAACCGGGGCACCATCACACCGCCAAGCGCCGCCATAATCAAATTGCACACACCGGTCACTAAGGTTGCCTGCTCGGTGGTGCGCGCCAGATTTGCAACCAGCATAGCGTAGCTGATAGCAGCCAGCGATGCACTCGCCGCTATCAACAGCAGCGCCCAAATACTACCGCTTATGGTCAGCGCCTCACCACCAAGGGCTGGCATCAGATAGCGCCCCAACGCCAATAACACCGCCGCCTGTAAACAATTCACCACAAAATAGGGTACCACCTTGCCCAGCAACAACTGCCATTTTCTTACCCCAAGACTGCGCAATCGCGACAATGTGCCCTGGGCACGTTCTTCCAGTAAGGTGTTTGACAAGGGCACCGTAATAAAAAACATGGCAAACAACAGCCACGCCGGTACGCTTTGCTGCACCGCCGAAGGTCTGCTCAACTGCGTATCACCGCTTTGGAAGACCTTTGTCGTCAAACTCTGGTCAAAGTCCAAAGCGCCGTCCTTGCCACCATAAGTCATCATCTGCACCAGCGCCAGACTGAAATGCTGTTGCAAAATGCCCTGTAAACGAAGTAACTGCGCCTCGGACAGATCCGGTGCTACCCACAAGGTGGCCGCCTTCTCACCACTGCTGAGTTTTTCGAGGTAATCGCTTTCAGTGATCACTAAAGCCTGTAGCTCACCACGTCCAAGCGCCCGTTGCGCCGCCTCGGTATCTGGATACTGTTCGGGGTCGCCGTACGTATCTTTGAGCGCTTCTTGCAGCGCATCAGCCGCAGCGCTTTGTTCTGCAACCACCACCTGATAAAACAGGGTTGGCGATTTACCCTTGAAGCTGGCGTCCAGGGCAAAAGACATAATCAGTACAAACATCGCCGGCATGATAAATAACAGTGCCAAACCGTGCAGGTCACTGAATAACAGGCGAAATTCTTTACGGATAAGGTGTCTTAGCACGGTCAATCCCTTAGGGCCTGCTGCGTCTCTTCCAGAAACAAAGCCTCAAGACGCTGCTGACGATAACTCAGTGATGCCACGGGAATAGCCAATGCCTGCACATTACTCACCGCACACAAGGCATTGATATTGCCGCGCGGTGTAAGCTTTGCATTTAAGCCTGACACCGATACCTCAAAGTCCCGCGACAAAGCCTCGATCTCGCCCTTGGTCAGCGGGCGTGTGGTGTTGATATCCAACACATTGGGCAAACGCTCGCACAATTCCGCCACAGTACCTTTGGCCTTTACTTTACCGCGGTCGATAATCACAATCTGGTCGCACAGGGCTTCTACCTCTTCCATATAATGTGAGGCATAAATCACCGTGGTGCCATCCCTATTCAGTTTGGCAATAGCCTCCAATAAAAAATGCCGCGAATGCGGGTCAACACCCACCGTAGGCTCATCAAGTAACAGATAGTCTGGTCGCGCCAACAAACCAATAGCGAGATTCAAGCGTCGCTGTAAACCGCCTGATAAGTGCTGCGCCTGCTTGTGCAAATGATGCTCCAACTGGCAGGTCTCCACTACGGTGTCGATTTCATCCGGCGTTTTACACAAGGATGCAAAAAACCTCAGGTTTTCCAGCACGCTAAATCGCAGATAAAACGCCAGCGCCTGTGGCACCAAGGCAATCGCCGAGGCCGGATGTGCTGATAGAGGCTTGCCATCTAAACTTAACTCACCGTTGTCAGGTAATAATTGGCGCACCAACATACGCTGCAAGGTCGTCTTACCGGCACCGTTTGGACCAAGCAACCCCAACAAACTGCCTCTTGGTACATCAAAGGAGATGTCCTCAAGTGCGGGAAGTTTTGCACCGGGATAGGAAAACGCAAGGTTTGACAAACGCAGCATCAGTATAGAAAAGGTATATAACGCGCGGTAGTCTGCGCATATTGTTGATAGGCTTCACCGAAATAATCGATGTTCTCACGCTCCTCTACCATCGCAGTCAGCCCCATAAACAGCAACGACACCAGCATCAGCACTAACTGCACCGTGCCAGGCTGTTTGAGCATAACGCCAACACTCAACAACATTAACGAGGTATACATGGGATGGCGAACATACTTAAACACGCCCCCGGTAATCAAATGAGCGGTATTCTCAAAAGGCAGGTTATGAGTCTGCGCCTCGCGCTGCGCACGACCACCGTGGACACGCAGTGTGAACAAGGCACTTAAAACCAGCAACAAACTGATCGACAGAACACCCCAGGACAGTAACTGACGCACACCGGTTTGATCGCTGAACCACAGCGGCGCTGCCAGATAGATCTGCACTGCAATCGCCACAAACGCAAAATAACGATAAAAACCGTGGCAGCCTGGCTGACACAGTGAACGCCAGGACACCCCTGTCAACAACACAAGCGCCAACGCTAACAAAGCAACATGTAACAAAAAACTCTCTACCTCAAACACCGTTCACAAAAAAGACGGGGTTTTTAGTAAACGCCACCGCCACAATATACGCGACAGCCAGCACTGCCCCGGCAAAATACACCGCGCGCTGCCGGTTATTCTTTGCCCATTTCAGCACCGCCATACCAAACAGGATATACACAAGTAAGGCGACGATTTTAGCTGTAACCCAAGGCAACAGAAAAGGCGATACCTGCCAGATCACCAACATACCGATAGCCGTTAGCAGTAAGAGCGTATCCACAATATGCGGCAAAGTTTTAACCCAGCGCGCCTGCAGGCGATGACTGCCAACAAACGCCCAGTAAGAGCGCAATAAAAAACCGCAAATCGACAGCGCGGCGCACATCATGTGCAGGTGTTTAAAACCGATGAACATCATGCGCGGCGATCCCTTTGTTAACTAACAACACACCCATCAAGCATACCGCGCCAGAGACGGTGGCGAAAGTGCAGCAATCGCGCTATCGTGAACCTGTATTCATGATATTGACGAAAAACCATGCATATCGGCTTGCTATTACCTGGCGCTCCGCCGCCGCCCCTGGATCAACGCTTCCCCGACTACGGCGTGATGTGCGCCGATTGGCTGCAAAGTGCGACCACAGCAGCACTGGCTTTCACATCCTATAAAGTGTACGACAATCACTTTCCCGAGCAGCTCGATGCCTTTAACGCTTTGGTTATTTTAGGGTCTCCGGCCAGTGCCTACGAACCACTGCCGTGGATCGCCTCACTGGAAACGACCATTTTAGAGGCTGTGGCAAAGCAAATTCCTATGTTTGGCATTTGTTTTGGCCACCAGATTATTGCCCAGGCGCTGGGTGGCAGGGTCGAAAAAGCCAGCGCGGGCTGGGGCGTTGGTGTGCATCAATACCAAACTCACTCTAGCCGTAGTGAGTTGGCACTGCCCAATCCCTTGTCACTGCGAGTGTCGCACCAGGATCAAGTCACACAGTTACCCCAACGAGCGATAGTGGTCGCCAGCTCGGCATTTTGTCCGTATGCCGCGCTTTACTATCCCGACACCGCGCTCACCTTTCAGGGCCATCCGGAATTTAGCCGCGAGTACAGTGAAGCGCTGCTTAAGCTGCGTCGAGGCGACAGCATTTCGCAAGGGGTCGCCGATGAAGGCATGGCATCACTTTCTCAAACAGTGGACAACACAGCACTGGCGGAACTTTGCTTACGCTTCTTTAATGTAGCGAATAAGCGGCAATCTTCCCCAAGTGCCCGACATCAGTTTGTGGTAAATTCTCCTGAGCACCCATTATAACCAAGTGCCCTATGAAAACACTGATTTTACGCCTTGCCAAATTTACCGGTCTGTTTGCCCTGAGTCGCTATATCACACGGGACAAACTGCGAATTCTCGCCTACCACGGGGTGTGGATGGGCGATGGGCACTATGGCAATTTTCTGTATATGAGCCCGAAAAAATTCGCCGAACGCATGCAGTGGCTGGCCGACAAGGACATTACCGTACTGGGTTTGGACGAGGCATTAAATCGACTGAAAAGCGGCACACTGCCCCAGCGCGCCACAGTAATTACCATTGACGATGGCTGGCAGAGTACTTATCAACATATGTGGCCAGAGCTGAAACGCCACCATTTTCCCGCCACACTGTATGTGACGACCTACTACCAACAAAAACAACGCCCGGTGTTTACCGTAGCACTGAATTATTTAGTGAGCACCAGCGATTGCCCAAGCATCGCTCTGGGCAAGTTAATTCCCGGCGCTGACAGCGCACGCTTTGATACCCCGCTGGCGCGAGAACAGGTACTAAACCAACTAAAGCGATACGCCGAAGGTTTGGACACCGACGAACAGCGCCAGAAGCTGCTTGGCAAGCTCGCCGAACTGTTGGAGCGCGACTGGCAACGCATGTTAAATGAAAAATGGTTTCATTTGGTCAATGACAGTGAATTAAAAGAAATGTATGACAGTGGCCTGGATATACAACTGCACACGCATCGCCACCGTATCAGCACCACCGATGGCTATTGCATCAGTGATGAACTTGCGGAAAACCGCGCCGCACTGAGCAAAATCACCGTCGATAAAACTCTCTCTCATTTTTGTTACCCGAGTGGCGTATTTGAACCGGCAGTGTTTCCTATGCTTGAAAAAGCCAAGGTAATTTCTGCCACCACCACGGATATTGGTCTGGTCGATGGCAACACACCGCCCTTTGCACTGCCTCGCATACTCGATGGACAGGCAGTATCTGAATTGGAATTTGAAGCGGAAATGTCCGGTTTTAGTGAACTGCTGCGTAAATTACGCGGGCGTTAGCCCGGATATTTCACCAGTACGGCGAACTCTCTGCTATTATTGTCTTGATATCAATGAGTTATGTGATTAATGACAACCAAGACAAATATACAAACTATACCTAAATGGTTTTTCGAAAAAAATGACTTCGAACCTTGCCCAAAATCATTCTAACCGTAGCTACCGCTACGCTTTTCATGATGTTTGAACAACTTTCTTTGCCATTTGTTCCCGAAAATTCCATTTACTGGTGAAATATCCGGGCTGGCCCATACTGATGAACTATCCAGCTTAAACAACCGCAAGCTCCTTGAGCTTGGCTGTCATGTAATCCCGCACCCCGCTGTCTGAGCACAACTGCGGGCCTGTTGGGTCGAACATGGGATTGCCTTCAAGAATCAATGGACCCGCGTCTGATAAAATCACATCCCAACCTACCGCCGGAATTTCGGGAAACGCTTCTGCACACTTGATGGAGGCAGTAACCGCATCCGCAATACCAAGGTTAGTATAAGCGATCAAGGGCGTATTGGTATCGGGGTGGTGATCTGTTAACAAAGGGTAGCCTTCTTCCGTACCAATTAAAGCTCTCCATACCGCATTGTCACTGTCCAGCATCGCCAACAGATTTCCCGTAAAGCCACCACCGTAATTGTCGGAGATAGCAGTCTTTCTCGGCAGTTTAAAAAAGCGATACGGAGCCTCCGTCTTTTTATCCTTGTGATAAAATGTCACCACTCGCAACGTCCCCGTTGCCCTGCCTGGCATAATATCGTTCAGCGAATCAGCGTTTGCTACACACTGCTGCACCAAATAGGGTGCGCCCGTATGCGCTATTGTTTGCGCAAACTCTATAACACTGCACACACTTTTATCGTTATGGCGGCATACACCCTGTTCCGTGATAGAAATTAACCACAGACCTTCACCGTAAGAACCATCGCAGATTTTTACAATGTAATCACCCGGCGGGAGACTGGCAAAGCCCTGTTGTGCTTGTGCCGTATTATAGTTGGGAAACGCCGTGGCACTGCCACGATAATTGACGGTAAAAAACACTTGCGGATGGGGAATTCTTTTTTCCTTACAGCGCTGTGCAAAAAGGACTTTGTCTTCCAGCACGGCGAAACAGTGTTTTTTATTAACCGTAAACAGCATTTGGCAAAATGTTTTCTTGTCCACATACTGCTTCCAGGCAGACAGGCTAAAGGGTTTGTCTTGCAAGCGGTACAGCAAATACAAATCTGGGCCATAGCCAGTCGCTGCCTTAAAACACAGCAAGCGAAACAGGGAAAGCAGCGCTGAAGCTCCACCGTGGTCACTGACAAAGCGACTCGCTTTCCAGTATTGCCGAAGACTCATGCACTTCTCCTAAAAATCGTTTTTTGTCACACCTTCCAGGGTAACACGGGCATTCAACCACTTGGGCTTTCGCCATTTTCGATATAGCCTTTTTATGGCATTGCCAAACAGGTATTTATCGATCTGTGGTATAAACTGACTGCGTTGATAAGCACGCACCAGTTTTAGCATCTTGCGCTCTATATCTTTGTCACCTTTTCTCTTAGCCAGGCGGCGTAAATCATCGACAAAGGCCAGCGACATGATGTTACCAGGTTTAAGCACGTTGAGATCCGTGGTTTTATTGAGATCAGGTAAGGCCCGACTATGCCCCTTCAGCAGATAGATCGCCAACATACTGCGCACACATTTGGAACACTCACCACAGTTGTGGTCAATATGGTACCAACACACCTGTATGTTGTCGGCCACTGCAGGAATGCTCAGTATTTCAGCGGTTTTTGCCGTGCGCGTAAAAGCTGCACCATCATGAATAATTTCGCAATCGTCGCTGCTCCACCAGTGATCAAGTACAGGACTTGAGCCCCAGGGGGTCAAAGTGTCATAAGTTTCATTTGAAGGAACATATAAGCGTTTCAGCCCCAGAATCCTACCCGTTGCACACAGCAGCGCTCCGTGGAAAATCAGCCAGGAAATTTTTCGTTTTTCGGCCCACTCTCTGGCATTGCTTACCAGAGGCACCAGTGTTTTACCCTGCGATGCCGCAAAAGCGTGTTGCTTTTTAAGGCGCCTTGCCCAGGTCTCCTCGTTGTTACCGTAATCGATACCATAAAGCATAACCAGGTAGTCAATTTCATTTATGTGCCGTACCAACGTGTGGGATGAATCTATTCCTGCGGAAAACAAACTGCCGACCTTATCCGTTGGCGACGGTAGCGGCTCTACAAAAGTTTTGGCACGAATGTTTATTTTTGTGAGGTCATGATTCCAACAAGTGTAAATGCTTTGTACTTCTTCAAGGTTTGACAAGAATTTTTGTGATACGCTTTGTGCTGAGTCCAGCTCGATGTCTCGCCCATCAATCATAGCGTCTAGAAGTGCTACAGCAATATAAAACTCGGCACGGTTAAACAGTGCTATTTCTTTGGGTGCTCGTACATAAACTCTTTCGCCGTCTACGCTGGCGGAGATTTCGTTTTCTGTCGCTGTCGCCGCTTGCGTAAAGTCGTTTATCCTTAAAGGTCCCACTTAAGCCCCCAAGGCCCTTTTTGAAGGCAATCTCAAATTGGCAAAACAGTTGTAGTCGGGTAAAACATTGAGTTCAATTACCATTGGTCCAGTCTTTGAAAACGCGATATCAACACCAGCAAAATTCATATGTGGTGTTGCCAGTAAGCTCTCTTTAGCTAGTTCAAGTCCAAGCTTATAATCACTCAACACTGTACCGGTTATTATTTCTCCATTATCGGGGTGATTAACAAACTCACTGACATTATCATGTGCTAAGAAGCCAGTATCCAGGCGTCCATTTTCGCAATTAAACGGAAAAATCAAACCGCCGCGGGCAGCATTATCGACCACGGCTCCCTGTCGACCAATGCGTAAATAAGCACCCAAAACAGTGGGTGACTCACTATCCTTAGGGTTTAACACGAGAACGCGATAAGTGTTTACCGAAGATTGATTGTAGCGCGCATAGTCGGGATGCTGCTCAATTCGCCGCTCTATCAACCAGCCATAGGGTGAATACCACTGTAAAAAATCATATAGCTTGGAAAATGACACAGGGCTTTCTTCGGTCAGGTTTTTCACCTGATCCCCTTCCATTATGTCGAGCATCACCACACCCAGTCCGCCCCAGGATTCCAACTGTTTTAAACACAGTTTTGTACCTAAGGGGAGTGTTCGCAAAAAACGTATTAGATCTTCTTTACTCCTTAAGGGCGCACCATCACAGCTTCGCCCGCGTTCAGATAGAAAAAGCCCCAGTGGTTCTGCGGTGGGCAAACCCGATGCAACCAGTAGTGATTTTTCAATCCATTTGTTTTGGGAGCAGCGCTGGTACAAACGATCATTCAGTTGATTAACTCTGCGCTTGTATTGATTGAGGCTATCGTAGCTTAAGATGTCTACCAGGGATGTGTCTCGTCTATACATTTTTGCTTTTGCATAAAAACCAGGTCCGAGACGAGACGTCGCCATTAATAAAGCCATCTCCGCACATTGCATTGCGGTACTTTTAGTATGAGGTTTTTTTGCATTGCATTTTGCAAGCGTCAACAATTTCGTTATTCTTCCCATACATGCCACCCTTTTTCAGCTAATCTATCTCAAAAAGAGCGTCCGATCTTTGTAACTTACCAAACACAGCGAGCGATTTTCCAGGCCATATACGTGTATAAATGCACGGCTTATACTTTCCTTGTTCGAACAAACCACGGCGCGAGGGTGAGGTTGCCAGCGCACCTGATGTGCCTTGCTCATCAATATGATTAAAAATATGTACTGCGCCGTGCCGCGCTGGAGTTTCCCTGAGATAGGCCAGACGCGGACTCACCTCAGCAATAGCCGGATCTAAAAACCAGCTCGCACTAAACACACCTCTCGTCGTCGGGTTTACCTCAAGTAAATCCGCTAATATGCGGTAAGTGGCCAACCAACCCTGTTCGTTAAAGTGATTGAGGGACTGCGGGTGAGCATGCAATTCAAAAAACGGCGCGAAACCTCCACTTCTGGCGATCACTGCAAACAGGGCAAATTTGTCTTTTAATGGCGCTCTAAGCAACAAGGAGCGCTCTATAGCGGCATTCGGCACAATAAATTCTGCACCCACTGGGATAAAACGATGCGACACTATGGCAAGGTCTTTTAGAAACACATCATTTTCTAAATCAAAATGGGCATCATCATAGTGCTCTACTACACCGGCGAGTCGGTTCATTTCCTGGACGTATAACCGCTTTACATCATCTGTAATAGCTATGGGTGAATCTGCAAATGTGAACTGCCTCATCCGTGCCAACAATAGCGCCCTGCCTAAATCCGCTTTGCGATACTGTTGCTTATTAAGCATCGCAAAATAACGCTCCACGAAGCGTGGATCCAGTGAACCGTAGGCTCCCTGCTTGCGGTACATAAACTGCGTGGCAAGCTCATCGGCATCCCTCTCGATTTTGCAATACCACGACGTTGTGTGCATCTGCGAAATAAGGGAGTCCAGGATATCGTTGCAAGCGAGTTCACTCATGATAAAACGGTCGGCTTATTCCACAGTGACCGATTTAGCAAGGTTGCGCGGTTTGTCCACATCCGTGCCTTTTTGTACCGCCACATGATAGGACAAAAGCTGCAAGGCCACCGTATAGACAATTGGCATCAGCACCTCGGGTACATGGGGCATGTTCATCACATGCACTCTTGCTTCATCAGCAAAGCCCGCCGCCTCATCGGCAAACACATACAATTCACCACCGCGGCTGCGCACTTCTTCTAAATTGGATTTTAGTTTTTCCAAAAGCTCATCACTGGGCGCGACCGCCACCACCGGCATATCATCATCCACCAGCGCCAGTGGGCCGTGTTTTAACTCTCCCGCCGGATATGCTTCGGCGTGAATATAAGAGATTTCCTTGAGCTTGAGAGCACCCTCTTGAGCGACAGGGTATTGGATGCCACGCCCCAAAAACAGAGCGTGGTGTTTGGGGATAAAATGCTCTGAAATTTTTTCTATAGCGGGGTCTAATAGCAGGGTGTGCTGCACATAATCCGGCAAATGCTCCAGGGCTTTCACCAGTTCCAGCTCACTCTTAGGGCTTAACTGGCGACGACGACCCAGTGCTATGGTCAGCATCAGTAAGGCGACCAACTGCGTGGTAAAAGCTTTCGTGGATGCCACGCCAATTTCAACACCCGCTTTAGTGAGAAAAACGAGGTCACTTTCGCGCACCAAAGAGCTGTTATCCACATTGGCAATTACCAGGGAACCAATAAACTCGTTTTCACCGGCATTGCGAAGTGCGGCCAAACTATCGGCCGTCTCACCAGATTGAGACACGGTAATGAGCAATGTGCCCGGAATGGAAATGCGCTTGCGGTAGCGAAACTCCGAAGCCACTTCCACTTCACAGGGAATACCTGCGATTTCTTCCAACCAATACCGCGCCACCATACCCGCGTGATAGCTGGTGCCACAGGCGACAATCTGCACTGCTTGTACTCGGTCAAACATCTCTGCCGCATCAGCACCAAAGGCTTCGTCCAGTACTTTTTCATCGGGGACGGCGGCGCGAAAAGTCGCTGCCAGCGCGCGCGGCTGCTCGTAGATTTCTTTGAGCATGTAATGATCGTATTCACCGCGATCGGCTGTTTCCAGGGTATCTGATAAGGTCGTGGTGTCGCGCTCTACACGCTCGTCGCTCTTATCCCAGATCATCATTTCGGAGGGTGTAATACGTACCACATCGCCCTCTTCCAAATATATGAAACGGTCGGTGACCTGGCGCAGAGCCAATTGATCCGACGCTAAAAAGTTCTCACCAATACCCACACCAATGACCAGCGGGCTGCCCTCGCGAGCCGCTACCACCTCATCGGGGTTTTCCCGGTCGATAACCGCGATGGCATAGGCGCCATCGAGTTTAGCAACCACCGCTTTTAGGGCATCAATCAAGGAATGACCTTCGCGCAGGGTTTTATCCAGCAGGTGAACAATCACCTCACTGTCGGTTGCGGAAATAAACTCATAACCATCGGCTTTTAACTGCTCTTTGAGCGGGGCATAGTTTTCAATAATGCCGTTGTGTACCAGCGCGATGCGCTCGCCAGAGACATGGGGGTGAGCGTTTGCACCAGAGGGCTCGCCGTGAGTGGCCCAACGGGTGTGAGCAATACCGGTGCAACCTAAACAAGGTTGCAAAGCCTGTTGTTTTTCCAACACTTCAACTTTGCCAAGTTGTTTATTAAGCAACAGGTTTTGCTCATTATCGATAACGGCGAGACCCGCGGAATCATAGCCACGGTACTCAAGCCTGCGCAGGCCTTCCAAAAGAATTTCCGACACTTCACGCCGCGCCGCGGCCGCTACAATCCCACACATATCCAGTTACCCTTGTTGCTTCTCGGGGCGTTTCCACCCCTCTATATTACGCTGTTTACTGCGGCCAACGGCCAGATTTTCTGATTCCACGGTACGGGTAATAGTAGACCCAGCCCCCACAAAGCCTCTTTCTTTGACTTCAAGCGGCGCAACCAGCGTGCTGTTTGAACCGATAAACACTCCATCACCTAACACGGTACGATGTTTATTCACACCATCGTAGTTACAGGTAATGGTGCCCGCGCCGATATTACAGGCCGCTCCAATTTGAGCATCGCCAATATACGCCAAATGGTTCGCTTTGCTGCCCTTGCCAAACTGACTGTTTTTCGTTTCGACAAAGTTGCCCACTTTTACGCCATCGGCAAGCGTTGTGCCAGGGCGCAAACGTGCATAAGGGCCAATATCACAATGTGCCCCAAGCTTTGCATTTTCTAAATGAGAAAATGCCTTAATCACCGAGCCTGCACCGATGCTGACATTGCGCAGCACACAATTTGGTTCGATCACCACACCATCGCCCAAACTGACCTTGCCCTCTATAACCACGTTAACATCGAGGCTGACATCTTCACCACAGGATAATTCACCACGAATATCCAAACGATTGCCGTCGCGAATATCGACGCCCTGACGCATTAGCTCAAGCGCTTGCAGGCGCTGGTATTCGCGCTCTACCAAATTGAGTTGTACTCTATCGTTAATACCCTGCACCTCCAGCTCGGAGTGCACTTGCGCGGAGGCTATCGTTTTACCATCAGCCACCGCCAATGACAGTACGTCCGGTAAATAATACTCTCCCTGTTTGTTATCGTTACCCACTTTTGGTAAATAGTGTTTAAAATCTCTCGCGGGGCCAGCCATAACACCGGTATTTACCTCGCAAATACTACGCTGCTCATCGCTGGCATCTTTTTCCTCGACAACGCCGGTCAAGGCATTATCACTGTTACGCAAAATACGACCGAGCCCGGTGGGGTCAGCAACGATAGCTGTTAGTAACGCAGGGGCGATGCTGGATTGCTCAACAAGATTTTGCAACACCGCAGCGGGTGTCAATGGAACGTCACCATAGAGCACCAACACGACGCTGTCGTCATCAATATCGGGCAGAGCCTGTGCCACAGCATGACCTGTGCCCAACTGTTGTTCCTGTAAAACCCAGTTAAGTTTTTCATCGCATATGGAATCCTGCACCTGCTGCGCGCCATGCCCAACGACGACATGGATCGCTTTTGGATTTAAGCGATGTGCAGTAGTAATAACGTGGTGCAAAAGAGGCTTACCCGCAACACAATGAAGCACTTTAGGAAGTGCTGATTTCATTCTAGTGCCTTTTCCGGCTGCGAGAATAACAACTTCAAGTTTCATGAAAAATGACGCCCTCAATACCTATAAGTAATCTGCATATCGATATTATTATTAGGCTACAGGAACATTACAATGAGAAGTTGCGGCACTGTGACCACTTTTACCTCATTGTTATACGAAGAAGTTTGTTACTGCGCATTTCGCGCAAATTTCTCTCTTTTTTAAGAGAATTGTTTTTACAATATCCTCTAGATAAGGTAAGAAAAAACTAAGCAAACAAAAAAGCCCCGCTCGCGGGGCTTTTTTGTTTTATTTCGTTCGTCGATTAACCTCGACCAGCTCGGTTTTTTAGCTTGCGAAGTGCCGCTAGCTGAGCTGTCGATTCCGCCAACTGGCGCGATGCCGCGCCATAATCAAAGTTAGCTCCTTGCGTCGCCAGCATGTCCTCCGCTTCCCTACGCGCAGCCTCTGCCGCGGCTTCATCAACGTCTGCGGCGCGAAGCGCTGTATCTGCCAATACGGTTACAACACCAGGCTGAACTTCAAGAAAGCCACCGGAAACATAGTAAACCCGCTCTTTACCGTCTTGCTCAACAATGCGAACAGGACCCGGTATTAGCGAGGTCAGCAGCGGGGCGTGACCATAGTTCACACCTAGCTCACCCATTTCACCGGTTGCAACCAACAACTCAACCAAACCGGAGTAGATCTCTTCCTCGGCGCTTACGATGTTGCAATGTACGGTTAGTGCCATAATGATTTGCCTCGTTACTTGGCTTACATATTTTTGGCTTTATCGACAGCTTCTTCGATACTGCCGACCATGTAGAAGGCCTGCTCTGGAAGATCGTCGTATTCACCCGCCAAAATACCTTTGAAGCCAGCGATTGTGTCTTTTAAGGACACGTATTTACCCGGCGCCCCCGTGAAGACTTCTGCCACATGGAAAGGTTGTGAAAGGAAGCGTTCAATTTTACGGGCTCGGGCAACCAATTGCTTGTCTTCTTCAGACAGCTCGTCCATACCCAAAATGGCGATAATGTCTTTCAACTCTTTGTAGCGCTGCAGAACAGACTGCACACCGCGAGCCACTTCATAGTGCTCGGCACCAATCAGCAGTGGGTCGAGCTGGCGCGAGGTTGAATCCAACGGATCTACCGCGGGGTAAATACCCTTTGCAGCGATATCTCGCGACAATACCACGGTGGAGTCAAGGTGAGCAAAAGTGGTCGCCGGTGACGGGTCGGTCAAGTCGTCCGCCGGTACGTATACCGCCTGGATAGAGGTAATAGAACCGACCTTGGTCGATGTAATACGCTCCTGCAGTACACCCATTTCTTCTGCCAGCGTTGGCTGATAACCCACCGCCGAAGGCATACGGCCAAGCAGTGCCGACACCTCTGTACCCGCCAGGGTATAACGGTAGATATTGTCCACAAACAACAGCACGTCACGGCCTTCGTCACGGAATTTCTCCGCCATGGTCAGGCCAGTCAGCGCCACACGCAAACGGTTTCCAGGCGGCTCATTCATCTGTCCGTAAACCATCGCTACTTTGGAGTTACCCAGGGTTTCAACGTCAACTACCTTGGATTCCTGCATCTCGTAGTAGAAGTCGTTACCCTCACGAGTACGCTCACCCACACCGGCAAACACAGAAAGACCACTGTGCTCGGTGGCGATGTTGTTAATCAGCTCCATCATGTTAACGGTTTTACCAACACCGGCACCACCGAACAGACCAACTTTACCACCCTTGGCGAACGGACAAACCAGATCGATCACCTTGATACCGGTTTCCAGCAACTCTTCAGATGCAGCCAGCTCTTCATAGCTTGGCGCATCGCGGTGAATGGGGGAGCGCTCCTGCTCACCAATAGGACCCAGCTCATCGATGGGATTGCCCAGCACATCCATGATGCGACCCAGCGTTTCAATGCCCACTGGCACAGAAATGGGTTTACCGGTGTTGGACACTTCCAACCCGCGACTCAAACCTTCCGATGAGCCCATCGCAATAGCTCGAACCACGCCATCACCCAACTGCTGCTGCACTTCAAGGGTAATGCCCTTTTCGGTAATGTTCAGTGCATCGTAGACTTTCGGTACGCTGTCCCGTGGAAATTCTACGTCAATAACCGCGCCGATAATCTGTACGACTCGTCCGCTACTCATGTTCGGATCCTCTATATCAAAGTTCAGTTCTTGCTGACGCGGACTAACATCCCGCGCCGAATATCTCACCATTGGGCTTAACTGATCGCGGCGGCACCGCCGACAATTTCAGATAGCTCCTGGGTAATCGCTGCCTGTCGGGCTTTGTTGTACACCAGTTGCAAGCCATCGATTAACTCGCCCGCATTTTCGGTGGCGTTCTTCATCGCCAACATCCGCGCTGCCTGCTCGCAGGCACCATTTTCGACCACAGCCTGATGCACCTGTGATTCGATATAACGCTTCAGCAGACCTTCCAGCAGTTCCCGCGCATCGGTCTCGTAGATGTAATCCCAATGGGAACGCTGATCTGCCATATCATCATCCGATGGCAATAATGGCAATAACTGCAGAACGTACGGCGTCTGCGTCATGGTATTGATAAACTCATTGCCAACCAAAAACAGACGATCAATCGTGCCTGTTTCGTAGGATTTCAACATTGAGCTGACACCGCCAATGATGGTTTTGACCTTGGGGTTTTCCCCCAGATCGCGCACCGCAGCCACCACATTACCACCATAGCTGTTGAAAAACGCCGCCGCCTTCGCACCGACCACGCAGATATCGATCTCGATGTCTTTATCGTCCCACTCTTTCATGACCCTCACTGCGGCTTTGAATAAGTTAATATTCAAACCACCGCAAAGGCCGCGATCAGTCGACACGAGAATAAAGCCAACGCGCTTCACCTCACGCTCTTGCATATACAAGGGGCGATACTCAGGCGCGGCGTTGGCCAAATGACCAACCACCGCGCGGATACGACAAGCGTAGGGCTTACCCAGCTCCATACGCTCCTGCGCTTTGCGCATCTTACTGGCCGCTACCATTTCCATGGCACTGGTAATTTTCTGCGTGCTACGGATACTGGAAATTTTGGTGCGGATTTCTTTTCCGACTGCCATTTAATAAACCTCGGTTTTACCAGGTTTGCGTGCTTTTAAAGGTTTCCAACGCGCTCTTGAACTTCGCTTCAATTTCGCTGTTGTAATCACCTGTCTTAACAATGTCACTCATCAACTCGCCGTGTTCATTCTTCATGTACGACAGCAGTGAAGCTTCAAAGTCGCCGATTTTAGCGACTTCAACATCATTCAAATAACCTTCGTTGGCGGCGTACAGCAACAAGCCCATCTCCGCGATAGACATAGGCGCATATTGCTTTTGCTTCATCAACTCAGTGACGCGCTCACCGTGATCAAGCTGTGCTTTGGTAGCATCGTCAAGGTCGGAAGCGAACTGGGAGAACGCCGCCAATTCACGGTACTGCGCCAGTGCGGTACGAACACCGCCGGACAGTTTTTTCATGAGGGCGAATACCGGCGTTAAACATATCAGCTTCCAGGAAGATCTGACCGTCGGTAATCGAAATCACGTTAGTGGGTACGAAGGCCGATACGTCACCCGCCTGGGTTTCAATGACGGGCAGTGCGGTCAAGGAACCGGTTTGACCTTTAACCTCGCCGTTGGTGAAATGTTCAACATAGTCGGCGTTAACACGAGCGGCGCGCTCAAGCAAACGCGAGTGCAAATAGAACACGTCACCGGGGTAAGCTTCACGGCCGGGCGGACGGCGCAACAGCAGTGAAATCTGACGATAAGCCCAGGCTTGTTTGGTCAGATCATCGTAAATAATCAGGGCATCCTGACCGCGATCGCGGTAGTACTCACCCATGGTACAACCGGCAAACGGCGCCAGGAACTGCATCGCCGCTGGGTCTGAAGCGGTCGCCGCCACAACAATAGTGTGATCCATGGCACCGTGCTCTTCAAGCTTGCGAACCACTGCCGCCACCGAAGACGCCTTCTGGCCAACCGCTACATAGATACACTTAATACCGCTGTCTTTCTGGTTGATAATGGCGTCAACCGCGATGGCGGTCTTACCGATCTGGCGGTCACCGATAATCAACTCACGCTGACCGCGACCGATGGGTACCATTGCATCAATCGCTTTCATACCGATTTGCACAGGCTGGTCAACCGACAGACGGGCGATAACGCCGGGAGCAACTTTCTCGAGCGCATCGGTCAGTTTTGCATCGACCGGCCCCTTACCATCGATAGGTGTACCCAGTGCGTCGACCACGCGGCCTTGCAGTTCAGGGCCCACAGGGACTTCCAAAATACGACCGGTACAGCGACAGGATTGACCCTCGGCCAGAGACTTGTACTCACCCAGAACAACGGCACCCACGGAGTCGCGCTCCAGGTTTAGCGCCATACCGTAAACGCCACCGTCAAATTCAATCATCTCACCGTACATCACGTCGGTCAGACCGTGAATACGGATAATACCATCGGTCACAGAAACGATGGTGCCTTCATTGCGAGCTTCAGTGCTCACATCAAGAGACTCGATGCGCTGTTTGATAATCTCGCTGATTTCTGATGGATTCAGTTGCTGCATTGCTTGATTCCTCAATCCTTAATTCATTGCTTCGGCTAGGCGATTCAGCCGTCCGCGTACGGAGCCGTCTATTACCGTATCGCCGGCTTTGATTAACACACCACCTAGCAGCGTGCTATCAACTTCTGTAGAAACCTCAGTAGCCATGCTCATGCGCGCCGCCATGGCCTGCTTGAGCTTGTCGATTTGCGCTTGTTCCAACTCAAAGGGCGTCACGATGGTGATGTCCACACGCTGGTCGTGCTGTGCTTTAAGTTCTTCGAACTGCACGACAATTTCCGGTAACAGCGACAAGCGGTGGTTATCTGCCAGCACTTGCATATAACGCTGCTGGGCGTCGCCTAGTACATCACCGGCGAGAGTCACCATCAACTGCGCTTTCTCTTCACTGGTTTTTTCCGGACTGCCAAGCAACTTCGCTACCTTGTCAAAACGACTGATGGCAGCTACCGCAGCCAACTGCTCGGACCAATCGTCCAAGCTGCCGCTACTATTGGCATACTCAAAGGCGGCTCTTGCGTAAGGTCTTGCCAATGTTTGTAATTCGGCCATAACCCCCTCGCCCTAAAGTTGTGCTGCCAGTTTCTCTACCATATCAGCGTGTGCTGAACGGTCGATTTCTTTGCCCAGAATTTTCTCGGCACCCTCGTAGGCCAGCTTGGAAACCTCGCCGCGCAGCTGCTCTTTGGCACGGCTGCTAGCCTGTTCGATTTCAGCTTCCGCAGCGGCTTTCACACGATCAGCCTCGGCAACCGCGTGCTGCTTGGCTTCATCTTCGATTTGTGTCGCGCGCTTGTTGGCCGCATCTACAATCGCCGCAGCTTCGAGTTTTGCTTTACGCAAACGCTTACCAGCTTGTTCCTTGGCCAATTCCAGATCGTGGCTGGCGCGATCCGCCGCTGCCAGACCGTCGGCAATTTTCTGCTGACGCTCGTGCATGGCGTTGAGAATCGGTGGCCAGACATACTTCATACAGAACACAACAAACGCTACGAAAGCGATCATTTGTCCTATCAGCGTAAGATTAATGTTCACGCCTCAGTCCCTCACAGATTGGTGGCAAGCCGCCCGCAGGCAGCTCATATCAACTGTTGTGGTTTATTAACCAGCAACAACGAAGATCAGGTACATTGCAATACCTACACCGATAATGGGAATCGCGTCTACCAGGCCAGCGCCCAGGAAAAAGGTGGTCTGCAATTTGGGAGCCAGCTCAGGCTGACGCGCAGAACCTTCGATCAACTTGCCGCCCAACAGGCCAACACCGATCGCAGCACCCAGGCCACCGAGGCCCATCATAATTGCAGCAGCAACGTAAATAAGTTCCATTGTATTCTCCTAAGGTTGAATGGAAGTTAAACAATCAATGATCTTCATGAGCCATACTGAGGTATACAATCGTCAGCACCATGAAAATAAACGCTTGCAGGGTAATCACCAGAATATGGAAAATTGCCCAGACAATTTGCAGCGGCGCAGCGCCTATCCACCAACCTATACCGGCGGAGAAGAGAGCCGCAATCAAAATAAAGATCATCTCGCCCGCGTACATATTGCCGAACAGACGCAAACCGAGCGAAAAAGGCTTAGCCAAAAGACCCACCACTTCCATAAACAGGTTCAATGGAATAGCGATTGGGTGATTGAAAGGATTTAAGGTCAGCTCTTTGACAAAGCCAAAACCTTTTACCTTGATAGAGTAGTACAGCATCAGAACAAACACACCCACTGCCATACCCATGGTGATATTGACATCGGTGGACGGTACGATTTTCTGGTATTCCACACCTACAAGGCTTAGCGACCAGGGGATCAGATCGACGGGGATCAGATCCATCAAATTCATTAGAAATACCCAGACAAAAATTGTCAGGGCCAGCGGTGCAACCAGGGGGTTGCGCCCGTGAAAGGTGTCTTTGACGGTATTATCGACAAACTCGATAATCATTTCAGCGGCGTTAACCCACCCAGAGGGGACGCCCGACTCCGCCTGTTTGGCAACCTTGCGAAACAACCAGCAAAAGACAATACCCAGACCAATAGACCAGATCATAGAGTCGATATGAATGGCATTGAAGCCCATTTGCGCGATTTCATCTGCGCCGTGTGCCATAACCCATTCACCACCCTCGGGTACAACACTGCCGTCATAACGGACGGTACCCGCAGGTAACTTACCGTAAGTCAAATTGGTAAGGTGGTGAACAATGTATTCCGAAACCGTTTGGTTTTCGCCAGCCATTCAATTCTTCCTGCTGCAGTTACGGGGTATAACGCCTAACCAGCTGCGCCGTACCCAATACTTGTATTACCAGCATAAGCACAAAGGCGGTAAACACCGCCGGGGCATTAACATCGGGCATCAGTACAAACAATGCCGCAAACCCCGCCATGCTGAGCATAAACTTACCCACTTCGCCACTATACGCGTTGCGAACCATCCGCTTCGCCGATTGTGCACCCCGGTGTCGAAACACCCTGGCCGCAAACCAGGCCTGCGGGAGTACCGCTATCAAACCTCCGGCGAAAAAAGACCCCGCACAGTGGGTGCCTCCTGAGGAAACAACTCCAATCAGACCAGAAACACTGAATAGCACGCCAAACTGCAACAGCGTTACACGCTGTATGGGTAATGCATTGAGCTTGGCGCTGTTCATAAAAGCCCCATAGCCTCTTGTATGGCGTCTTACCTTGCCTTTACCTTATTTCCCCACGTTCGCACGGGATAGTTGTCTTGTTGAGCGTTGAAAGTATAAGTTATTTAAGCGGTGTTGCACAAGGCGGCGGGGTAAGAAAATCAAGCGCTTAACTTAAGGTGATCGTGTTTATTATAGGCTGTGGCAAGATACGAGATGCCGCCGGGGGGCGCCCCCCCCACGCCAGGCACTAAGGGGTCAGGTCAATCGAAGAAGTCAACTATTTAATATGACTCAAAATACCATCGAGCTGATCGAGACTGGCATAGCGAATAGTGAGCTTACCCTTACCATTGGCGCGGTGGTCTATTTGTACCGGTGAACCCAATTTGCCCGACAACTCATCCTGCAGGCTGCGGATATTTGGATCTATCTGCACATCCTTGGGGGCATCTTCACCGCTTTGTTTCTTTAGCTTGCGGATATAAGCTTCGGTTTGGCGCACAGACAGACCTTTACCAGTCACCTGACGCGCCGCCGCGGATTGTTCGCCGCCCTCCAGCGCCAACAGCGCCTTAGCGTGACCCATTTCAATATCACCGCGTTCAAGCAAGGTGCGCACATCCTTGTTTAAGGACAACAGGCGCAGAAGGTTCGTCACCGTCGAGCGGGACTTACCCACCGCTTGTGCCACTTCTTTTTGGGTCAGCTCGAATTCTTCCTGCAGCCGCTGTAAAGCAATGGCTTCTTCTACCGGGTTTAGATTCTCTCGCTGAATGTTTTCGATCAGAGCAAGTGCGATAGCAGTTTCATCGGGCACATCGCGCACCAGGCAGGGCACCGTCTCAAGCCCTGCCATTTGCGCCGCGCGCCAGCGCCGCTCACCGGCAATAATCTCAAACTTACTGCTGGAAATCGGGCGCACCACGATGGGCTGCATAATACCTTGCGCGGCGATGCTGTCGGCCAGTTCCTGCAGGGATTCGGGTTCTATATCCCTTCTGGGCTGGTATTTCCCGCGCTTGATATGCTCGACCGGAATATGGTGCACCTGATCTTCGCCACTTACCGCTTTAGAGCTTTTGCTGTCGTCACTTTTGGCGGCGGTGTCCGTTTTGCTCGCTGACAGCAGCGCATCCAGGCCCCTGCCCAAACCTCGTTTCTTACTGGCCATGTTGTTCCTCCTGGGATGCACTTGCGAGCTCTTCACGGCGCAGTATTTCTCCAGCAAGTGCAAAGTAAGCTCTCGCTCCTCGCGAGCCTTTGTCGTAGTACATCACCGGCAGACCGTGGCTGGGCGCCTCTGCCAGACGTACATTGCGCGGAATCACGGTGCGATAGACTTTGTCACCAAAGTGCTGACGCAACTGACGCGACACATCATTAGTCAAGCTATTGCGAGGGTCGTACAAGGTACGCAAGATACCCTGTACCGCAAGCCCAGGGTTAACCGATTCCGCCACCTGTGAAATAGTTTGCATCAGTGCGCTCAAGCCCTCAAGGGCATAGTATTCGCACTGCATCGCAATCAACACACCATCGGCAGCCACTAAACCGTTCAAGGTGAGCATATTGAGCGAAGGTGGACAGTCGATAAGCACGTAGTCGTAATTCTCTCGCGCCGCATCAAGTGCCAGACGCAGGCGACGTTCGTGCTGCGGCACCTCCAGCAACTCAACCTCAGCAGCAGTGAGATCGGCATTAGAGGGCAGCACATCAAAACCAGCCTCATCGCTTTTCGTCACCGCTTCGGCAATGCTTTTTTCACCCAACAAAACGTCATAGACGCCGCTTTCCAGCGCGTACTTATTCACACCACTGCCCATCGTGGCATTACCCTGTGGGTCCAGATCCACCAGTAGAACGCGTTTTTTCATTGCCGCAAGGGATGCCGCAAGATTGACACTGGTCGTGGTTTTACCCACTCCCCCTTTTTGATTGGCGATCGCCAGTATTTTTGCCACGTTGTCAGTCCGTTATGAAATGTGTGCGCACGCTGCAAGCTCCACCAGATGGCGCTGCTCATCCAGCCCTGGCACCTCCAGCGCATAGCAGTCGCACAAGGTAACAGATGCGGGCAGTTCTGTCAGTTCTGAATCTGGCCGCTGCCCTTTCATCGCCAACAATCGGCCATTTTTCGCCAGCAGCGGCGCACAATCGCGGCTCATATCCGCCAGTGAGGCGAAGGCGCGTGACAGTATCTGCCCATACGGTGCATCGGTTTTATGTTGCTCGATGCGCTGATGATGCACAGTGACATTATCGAGCCCAAGCGCCGTTTTCACTTGAAACAGAAACCGGGTTTTCTTGCCATTGCTGTCGAGCAAATGTACCTGACAATCCGGGCGGCAAACCGCTATCACCACCCCGGGCAGGCCGCCACCTGTACCCACATCCAGAATAGACTCGGCGCGGATATACGGCAAAACTGCCAGGCTATCGAGCAGGTGACGCGTCACCATATCAGAGGGATTGCGCACCGCCGTTAAGTTATAGGCCTTGTTCCACTTGATCAACAGCGCGAGATAATCGAGCAATTGCTCGATTGCAGCCTCATTGAGCGCCAGGGACAACTCATCAATACCGGCGCTAAGCTGACGTTTCAGCGCGTGGCGTTCATCCAGCGAGATCGGCACGCCCAACCTCGTTATTTTTCTTCAAATATATCAATAGTAAAGACAGTGCTGCCGGGGTTACACCGGGTATGCGCCCGGCCTGCGCCAGGGTTTGGGGGCGCGTTTCACTGAGTTTTTGTTTGACCTCATTGGATAAACCCTCTACCGAGGCGTAATCAAAATCCTCCGGCAAGCGGGTGTTTTCATGGCGCGCCAGGCGCTCAATCTCCTGACTCTGACGCTCAATATAACCGGCGTATTTGGCAGCGATCTCCACCTGCTGGGTCACTTCCTCATCAGAGGCGGCCTCATCACTCAAGGCGGCAATATCCGCAAAGCTTAACTCCGGGCGCTTAAGCAAATCAGAAAGTGAGTACTCACGCACAAGAGAAGCACCTATTTTTGGGGACAGTTGCTCGGCTTCAGCGGATCCCGCCTGCACAAAGGTGGTGTGAAGACGCTCGGTCTCTTTGGCTATTGCGGCGGTTTTTTCCTGGAAACGCTGCCAGCGCTGATCATCAATCAAGCCCAGTTCTCGGCCTTTTTCAGTCAAACGCAGATCCGCGTTATCCTCCCGCAGCAGCAAGCGGTATTCCGCCCGCGAGGTAAACATGCGGTAGGGCTCTTGCGTGCCCAGGGTGATTAAATCGTCGATCATCACACCGATGTAGGCTTCGTTGCGCCGCGGTGTCCAGGGCTCCAGTTCCTTAACCTGACGCGCGGCGTTCAAGCCCGCTATCAAACCCTGCGCCGCGGCCTCTTCATAACCGGTGGTGCCGTTGATCTGCCCTGCAAAATACAGCCCCTTGAGCGCCTTCGTCTCCAGACTGTGGCGCAGGTCGCGGGGGTCGAAAAAATCATACTCAATGGCGTAGCCCGGGCGAACAATGTGCGCGTTTGCAAAGCCTTTAATCGAGCGCACCAGATCAAATTGCACATCGAAGGGCAAACTGGTGGAAATACCGTTGGGATAGAGTTCGGTGCTGGTCAGCCCTTCTGGTTCGACAAATACCTGATGGGAATTTTTATCGGCAAAGCGCACGATTTTATCCTCGACGCTGGGGCAATAACGCGGCCCCGTGCCTTCAATCACGCCGCTGTACATCGGCGAGCGGTCAAGCCCCGCGCGAATGATGTCATGGGTGCGCTCGTTGGTATGGGTAATCCAGCAGCAACGCTGCTCGGGGTGTAAACGGCATGACCCCATGTAGGACATCACCGGCAAGGGCTCATCACCCCACTGCTCCTCAAGCTGAGAGAAATCGACCGAGTTGGCGTCGATGCGCGGCGGCGTACCCGTCTTTAAGCGCTCCACGCGAAAGGGCAGCTCTCGCAAACGGTTTGCCAACGCTATGGACGGCGGATCGCCTGCGCGACCACCGGCGTGATTTTCCAGACCGATATGAATCTTCCCGCCCAAAAACGTACCTGTGGTCAGCACTACCGCCGGAGCGTAAAACGACAGCCCCATCTGCGTGACCACCCCAGTAACCCTGCCGCCTTCGACAATAAGATCATCCACAGCCTGCTGAAAAATGTGCAAATTGGCCTGCGCTTGCAGGGTGGTGCGTATCGCCTCACGGTATAGCACACGGTCCGCCTGGGCACGGGTGGCACGCACCGCTGGCCCTTTGCGCGCGTTTAACACGCGAAACTGAATACCCGCTCGATCCGTCGCCAAGGCCATCGCACCACCTAAGGCATCAATCTCTTTCACCAGATGACTTTTGCCAATGCCACCAATAGCCGGGTTACAGGACATTTGCCCCAGGGTATCAATGCTGTGCGTCACCAGCAAAGTGTTGCAACCCATACGCGCAGATGCCAGACAGGCCTCCGCCCCAGCGTGACCACCGCCGATAACAATCACGTCATAGTGTTGGGTATAGTCCATGGCGAATGCACCGCAAGGAAATCAAAAGGGGCGCGCGATTATACAGGATTTCCTCTGTAAGTTGCTCTATATTCCTATATTACAAAATAATCTATTAAGTACTTATATATAGATATTTATTCTTTATTGTTATTTATTAAGCGCCCTCCTTTCTGTAGATAAGGTATTTTTATTATTTAAAATCAGTATGTTATGAGCATGATAACCAGGGTATAGGCCGCTTTAAAGGCTGTGCTCTTGCGGTGGTTTAGCTGCGGATGAAATGTGGGTGAAAACCAGCAAGGTGGAGCGAGCGGGACTTACGCCCATTTCATCCCGCCTCCGTTCAGGATCTGTTAACAGAGTTGTCCTTAGTGTATCGGTGTGTGAGCAATTGGCTTTATAGTCTGTGGTTTACCGGGTATAGCCTGTGAATAGTATGTGCTGTTGTTGGTATGCGTATGAGTATGCTGGTACTAAGTTGTGGGTAAGCTATGGGTGAGCATGGGTTTCTGGTAGGGCCTCTGTTGAGCGCCCAAACAAAGGAGTGCAGCGAGACAGTGTTATGTGGGTTCGATTGCATGGCAGCAATTGCAGTGTGCAACGCGGTATTCGGGCCAGACACGGCGCGGTAAATAAGCCAAAAACCCCTTGTATTGCGCTGGTCGTTTCTATAGAATGCAGCCCCTTTTTTAGTCTAAAGCTCCCACGCGGTGAGAGCGGAACAACTTCAGAGATATAGGTATTGTCATGAAAAGAACATTTCAACCCAGTGTTTTAAAGCGTAAGCGCACCCACGGTTTTCGCAGCCGCATGGCCACCAAAAATGGCCGTAAACTGATCAATCGTCGCCGCGCCAGAGGCCGCGCACGTCTGTCAGCATAATCTTACCTCTTTTTCGAGCATAGCCGACGCAACACATAGCCTATTGACAGGCGGTTGCGTCGGCTTGTTGTTTCTTATGTGCGGTGACGGTATTGACCGCTAATGCACAGGTTTTACGGGGCAGTCACTTCGTGCAGCAACCGTCTTATTCCTTTACCAAAGCACAGCGCTTGTTGACCGCAAGTGATTACAGCGCGGTGTTTGAGAACAATCACGCCAAGGCCTCTCACCGTCATCTACTGCTACTTGCCCGCAAGCACGATGGCCCGAACTCGCGTTTGGGCCTGGTAATTGCCAAAAAGAATGTAAAGCTTGCGGTGCAGCGCAATCGCATAAAGCGTTTAGCGCGAGAGTTCTTTCGCCAGCAGGACGCCCTGCCCCAGGCAGTGGATGTGGTGCTGTTAGCAAGAAAAGGTCTGGGGGACTTGGACAACCAGACGGTTTACTCTATATTGCAACAGCAGTGGCGCCGCTTAGCGTCTCGCTTAAACACATCTTCTACTAACCATAGACAGGACTGAAGGACTGATTATGCGCCGTGCCGTTATTTTCATACTGCGCTGCTACCAGCTTATTGTCAGCCCCTTGCTGGGCAACAATTGTCGGTTTTACCCCAGTTGTTCTGCCTACGCGATGGAAGCTGTTGAAAAACATGGTGTGTTGCGCGGCAGTTTGCTCGCCGGCAAACGCCTCTGTAAATGCCACCCCTGGCACGAGGGCGGCCTAGATCCCGTGCCCTGTCCACCCACCCACTCTAAAAGCTGAACGATTATGGATGTGCAACGTTTATTGTTAATTGCTGCCGCTGCGGCACTTTCTTTTATGTTATTGACCGAGTGGGTGGCGTTCAAGAGCGAACGCACCGCACAGCAGGCTCCTGCAGTGGAAACACGCCTCACTGAACAGGCGGCTCCTCAGTTGGCTGGTGATGCCCCGGCGGCAACCAAAGACGATGCGGATCTTCCCACCTTGAGAAACGATACCGGCACACAATCGCTTGATGATAAGCAATCTGGCTCCGCCGCTGATCGTATCGTTACAGTCAACACGGGTACCTTAAAGCTGGCAATCGATCTGCAAGGTGGCGATATTATCGAGTTGTCGCTGCCAGGATACCCCGCCGCCATTGACGAGCCTGATACGCCGTTTGTTTTGCTTGAGCAGAATCGCACTCGCACCTATATCGCCCAAAGCGGTTTGATTGGTGCAAGCGGTATCGATGGGAAGCAACGCGCAAAATACAGTGCCAGCGCCAGACAGTTTACGATGGCCGATGGACAGGACACTCTGCAGGTTGATCTCAACTGGAAAAGTGACAGCGGCCTGGAAGTGATTAAGCGCTACACATTTCATCGCAATGAGTATGTTGCAGATGTTACCTTTTTGGTGAATAACCAAAGCAGTGCGCGTTTTAGTGCCAATATGTTTGGTCAGATTAAACGCGATGGTTCCAAAGCGCCCAAGGCCGATACCAGTGGAATGGGTATGATGCCATTTTTGGGTGCAGCGACCACCACCCCGGAAGATCGTTTTTATAAAATGGATTTTAATGAAATTCGTGAAGAAGGTTTTCGCGAAACCATCACCGGTGGCTGGGTGGCGATGGTGCAGCACTATTTTATTTCCGCTTGGGTGCCAGCACCCGACCAGGCCAATGCCATCAGTATTCGCGCAACCAGCAGCGGTTTCAATATCGCCGGTTTTACCAGCCCTGCACTGGTCTTAGACCCGGGTAACAGCGGTTCTTTATCGGCGCGTTTTTACGCTGGCCCCAAGGATCAATACCGCTTAAAAGAAATTTCCCCCTATCTCGATCTTACCGTGGATTACGGCTGGTTGTGGTGGATAGCTCAACCATTGTTCTGGCTACTCACAAAAATTCACGCACTGGTGGGCAACTGGGGTGTGGCTATTATCTTACTGACGGTATTTGTAAAAGCTGTTTTTTATAAGCTCTCTGCAAGCAGCTATCGCTCAATGGCAAACATGCGCGCCATGCAGCCGAAAATGCAGGCTATTCGCGATCAATACGCGGATGATAAAGCCAAGCAGTCACAGGCGTTAATGGAGCTGTATAAAAAGGAAAAAATTAACCCCATGGGCGGTTGTTTGCCTATTCTGGTGCAGATGCCGGTGTTTATCGCACTGTATTGGGTGTTGATGGAAAGCGTGGAATTGCGTCAGTCGCCGTTTATCCTGTGGATTAAAGACCTTTCGGTGATGGACCCGTATTTTGTCTTGCCCGTATTAATGGGGGCAACCATGTGGGCAACGCAAAGATTGAACCCTACACCGATGGATCCCATGCAGGCCAAGGTGATGCAGTGGTTGCCGGTGATTTTCACGGTGTTTTTCCTCTGGTTCCCCGCCGGTCTTGTACTTTATTGGGTGGTTAACAGCCTGTTGTCGATGGCGCAGCAATGGTATATCACCCGTAAAATTGAAAAAGAGCACGCCGCGGCGAAAGCCTCTGCATGACCGGGGTAGCACTTGCCGATGGCGACACCATCGTCGCCATTGCCACTGCCAGTGGACGCGGTGGCATCGGCATTGTGCGTGTATCAGGGCCTTTAAGTCTGCAAATAGCGAGCTGTGTTTGCAAAAAAGAACTGCTACCTCGGCAAGCGGAATTTACTAACTTTTACGATAAAAACAACGCCGTAATCGATCAAGGTATCGCGCTGTATTTTAAAGCACCGCATTCCTTTACCGGCGAGCATGTGGTGGAATTTCAAGCCCACGGTGGCCCGGTCATTCTGGATTTATTAGTCAGTCATTGTTGTGAAGCGGGTGCCCGGTTGGCGCGCCCCGGTGAATTTTCCGAGCGCGCTTATCTCAACAATAAACTCGATCTCGCCCAGGCCGAAGCCATAGCCGACCTAATCAACAGCGCATCAGAACAAGCGGCTCGCAATGCGATTAACAGTCTACAGGGTGCTTTTTCCCAGCATATTGACGCCCTGGTGGAAGCATTGACCCAGTTGCGTGTTTACGTTGAAGCGGCGATTGATTTTCCCGACGAAGAGGATGTGGATTTTCTTACGGATGGTCGCATCGCACAGAAACTCGATGAAATAGAAAAACAACTTAACCAGGTTTTTACTACGGCAAAACAAGGCGCACTGGTGCGCGATGGGATGAATCTTGTCATTGTGGGTAAACCCAATGCGGGAAAATCCAGCCTGTTAAATGCTTTGTCTGGACAAGACAGCGCCATTGTCACCGACATCCCCGGTACCACCCGCGATGTGTTGCGCGAGCATATTGAAATAGACGGTTTGCCCCTGCATATTGTCGATACCGCCGGCCTTAGAGAAAGTACCGATATTGTCGAGCGCGAAGGTATCCGCCGTGCTGAGCAGGAAATCCATAAGGCCGATCATCTTATGCTGGTAGTTGACAGCAGCCAGACCCCATCGGTTGCACAACAGCTTGCGCAACTACCGGCTCTGATTCGCGAGCGTTGGAACGCAGGCATCCCGCTGACCGTGGTACGCAATAAATGCGATTTAGTGCAGCAGCCGCCGGATAAAACGCAAGAGGACAGCCTGGATGTTATTCACCTGTCAGCCAAGCACGGCCAGGGTTTGGCGTTGTTGCGCCAGCATCTGAAAGATGCCATGGGTTACACGGGAGCGGGAGTCGGTCAGTTCAGCGCGCGGCGGCGACATCTTCACGCCCTGCAACAGGCAGCCGACTATTTAGCGGCAGGTAAAACCCAGCTACATGCCCACGGTGCAGGTGAGTTGCTCGCCGAAGACTTGCGCGCCGCCCAACAAGCGCTTGGTGAAATCACTGGCGCAGTGTCATCGGATGCCCTGCTCGGGCGTATCTTTTCCAGCTTTTGTATCGGGAAGTAGTGCGGCTTTCGAAGCGCGTTAGCCCCGACACTCCATCAGTAAATGGCTTTATCTTTGTGTGCCTGGTTCCGATATCGACCCTAATGTATTTAACAGCCTGATTTTTTTAGCTCTTTTCTGGGTTAACCCGGATATTTCACCAGTACGGCGACCACTCCGCTATTGTTTGTTTAATATCAATGAGTTATGTAGTGAATAGCAACAAAAGCCAATGTGCAAACTGTGCCTAAATGGTTTTTCGAAAAAAATGACTTCGAATCTTGCCCAAAATCATTCAAACCGTAGCTACCGCTACGCTTTTCATGATATTTGAACAACCTTCTTTGTCCTTTTGTCCGAAAATTCCATTTACCGGCAAAACATCCGGGCTAACCCGTATATTTCACCAGTACGGCGACCACTCCGCTATTAATCATGTAATATCAATGAGTTATGTACTGAATAGCAACAAAAGCCAATGTACAAACTGCGCCTAA